>ERZ650309.32-NODE-32-length-71173-cov-7.448522_pt1 | contig 71173 bp, 68 predicted proteins | sample MGYA00376245_ERZ650309 | MGnify/ENA primary metagenome ERZ650309 (study PRJEB26733, sample SAMN07839294) | wastewater metagenome | biome: urban; feature: wastewater treatment plant; material: waste water | place: USA: North Carolina | collected 2016-04-26 ... | reverse complement strand
AGGTGGTCGAGGTGGTGACGCAGGACAACCAGGAGCAGACGGCGCTGTAGGTATAAGTTACGGCGGTACAAGTGATGTAGGTACTGGTGGCCCTGCTGGTTTAGCCATTAAATGTACTGAAAGTGTTACAATGATTACAACCGGTATTGTTTATGGCAGCATTGTTCCATATGCTGTATAAATAAATACATTACAATGAATAGACCCACAGAGAGATTAATCTCTCTGTGGGTCTATGCTTTTATAAGCCTAATGATGCTAATATTCCAGTTAGGAATTTATAAATACTGCCAGTCAAATGTTCACCTGACGATTCGATTAAAAACACATAAACCATTGTTTTATACGTAGCATAAAACAAAGTAAACCATACGAACAACTCTAACCAACTTCTGACAGTCTGGTCTTGTTCATGTACCGCATTCTGTAATCGTGCTTTAGTTTGTTCGACATCGTAGCGCAAACCTTCCAACTCTTTTCGGCTGAGAATAGTCATGTTGCGTAATGTATTTCTAGTGGGGTAGGGTAGTATATCAAAATGCTTTAATATATCTGTACCCGTGTAATGTTCCCCAAAACGTTGTTCCGCAGGTAACTGCGCATTGATACGCTCTAAAACGTAGCTACCGTATTGAACATCTTGTATCCGTATTTCTGCTAACAATAATGCTATTTGAGGTAAGTTCATCGCGACTCCTACGGACGGACCTGTGAACGAAAATAACTATAGCCCACTGCTATAGCGTCAATGGCGTGTTCATCTAACAAAACTAATGGGATAGTTAAAACTAAATCGGGTAGATTTAACAATGCTGCACGCATTAACTCTTTATCCCCACTACGACCATTAACACCTACAGAGGCTTTCACACTGGATGGGTCTATGCCATTTAATACCATCGCTGGATTATGGTCATAAAGCCCCAGACGAATCGCGGAATAGCATTCTGTCAGTACAGCGTAAGCCTGTGCAAAACGGCCCTTATAGGGCGTCTCAGCGATAGCTATTAATGGTTCCCATGCCTCAGCATACTTACTGACTGCCTGACGCAGTATGTGCAGTTTAGTAACCTTGTCACCAAACAACTCCGCACGGGATTGTTCATTACGGTTTAACAATTTAGCGAGGTTAACGGTGGTAGCATCAACCACCGTTAAGGTTTTAAAGTCGGGACTAATCTCGGTGATAGCTAACCCCATCATAGTGGAACCAGGGTCTGCTGATAAAATCCTTAACGGCGTGTGCATAATCAAACCTTCTTATAATGAACCGTAAAGCGGTTCGGTAGCACCCATGTCAATGGTAATGGTAAAGCCTTCATTGGTGTAGACTACGGGGAAGTAATCCGAAATAAAACAGGCGATTTCAGCCCCCACAGCTTCGTACAGTGTAGCGACTACAGCGGCAGGTGTTTGTGTACCCGAGTCTGGATAACGTTGGGTCACCAAACTGTCTAGAGCGTGTACCATTCCGATTTCAGAAACGATGGCTAAGTTTTCATTGTTGTAAAGTAACTGACATACATTCTTTAATTCCGTGACATCACTGGCTGTGAACTCTACGTTTACGGTGGCAATAACTTGGAGGTAACTACCCGTATTAACAACACCAATGTCAGGGGGTGTAGGACGTAAGTTATTGATAGTCGGTGCAAACGGAATGATAACTGGCTGACCGTCTACTACCGTAACTCGAGATTTCTCTGGTGCAGCACTAGCCGTATTAATCCGGCGTAAATAATACGCAACGTATAATGAACCATCGATTTCTAATGTACGGCGACCACGAAAGTTTTCACGTTCCACAATAGATAAATCATTCGCAATGGGGCGAATGATAAAGGGTAGCATGTTGAACAAACCGGTGTCAGATGGTCTGTGTGGAATGGTATCGGGATACGGAATTACGGGCGGTGCGCCACTGATAACTCGATGAGCACCATTACCAATACAGAAGAATGCCGTAGCTAAATCTTTAGTATCCGTGGCGGGATTATACGCTGTACATAATTCCATACCACGAGTAATCACCGTAGGGAGATTAGTAATAATCGTAGGTTCCGCGAACGCATCGGTTACAGAACTAAAAGGTTCGATGATGTGTTCAATGTTTAAAAAATTAGCAGTTTGCAGTGCAGAGGCTTGCACGGTACGAGTGATGATACGCATGTGTGATATCCTAGAGTGTAGTACATAAAAGTAGTCGAGCGATATTTTTATATTCATAGCATAAAGCCCAGAGAGCCACGGCTCTCTGGGCTTTAAAGGTACTAGAGTTCGGTAATGCCCCAAACTAAATCTGTTAAAAATACATCTTGAACATTATCGATGTTAGCTGCGAAAATAGCAAGGCTATAATCTTCACGTAGTGTAACTATTCGTTCACATGTAAAATCGCGCACTGTATTTGCAGTTCCAGTAAACTGTATGTTTTTCAAGATAGTGGTATCGGGAGTACCAAACCCACCCATTGTGCTAGTTTTTACACGCTGGAATAGTAACTGGTATATGCTGCTGTTACATTGACTCTTCCCACTAATGGAAACTTTAAAACGCCGCTGACGAGCACCACGATAACTGATACCATAGTTTTCCAATTGAAACTTACGTAACTGCGAATCCGTAATGCCCGTGAGGCTACCTTGATGTGCTAGCGCAACATCACCAATGTTAAAGGACATAGTGCCAGTTAGAATGGCGTAGCTATCACCTTGGTCGGTTTCGAAGTTTGTATCATCGTAGTAATCGTACGGTAGTCCTTGTAACAATACATTAACTTCACGATATACCTGATTACTATATTGTTTGATGGTACGTACATTACTAATATCAATGTGCGTTGTAGTGTCGGCTTCCGACGGAATATACGTTCCGCGAATATCTAGTATTGGCGGTAGGTTACCATTATTGTCTGTATTGGTTGTAATGTGGTCAACCCCATCAATGATTAAGATTGATTTTGGTTGGTAAGATTCTGTTTTAAACGCAATACTGAGCACGGGTAACGCAGGGGAACCCTGATTATCCACACTGATGTCACGTAGTTTCGTAACACTAACGGCCTGAACAGCAATACTTGCACGTAAATTTAAGAACTTTACACGAGTCAGTTCAAAACTGTTTGCATTACTGATAAAGGGTGCCGCAATCCATTCAATTGCATTCTGCGCATCTACGGTACAGTCGTTCATGATTAGGCTAGGATAGCCATTACTATTGGTATCCTCTGCTGTAATGGCGGGATATGTTGTGCCATCGCTTTTTATTGTAAGGTTGTTGATTTCCAATACCACAGCACCATTTGCGATGGTGATGGCGCTGGCATTGGCGTTAAGTGACGCGCCAGGCAATCCAATTAATGTTAGTGTATTAGCGAAAGTAGATAGTTGTAGATTACCCAGATGAATTTCGCCGGCAATGATTAAACGTTTTGCCAGTGGGTATAAACGATTTGGGTATGATTGTGACGGCTCGCCAAAATCAGCGGGATGTCTAACGACTAAATTATCTGCGTTAGCTAACCCGATTAACCACAGCAACTGATTTAAATCGCCAATACGAACAGTTAACGGATTGTCTGAGCCACGCCGAACATAGCGTGAAGTTATAAAGTTAGTGGGTATGTTATCTGCGCGCAGTGAGGTGGACCGCATTAACAGGATTTTATCAGTAACACCTACGCCTGGCGTAGGAGTGTTTGTCTCGAGGTCGAATGATGAATCTTCGCTAGCGATAACATCAAGATGTGGGTGGGTCTGCCCATCGGCATCGTTAAACGCACCGGTGTAAATAAAGCAGCTATGGTTTGTTAAGGTAACAGTAGTGGAGCTAGCCAGCTCTGGTAAATCAAATGCAGATTTATCGGCGATAAAGAAAGATTCATTTAACTGTAGGCCATAGGGCAATGACGGGGATATATTTTTTATCAAACCAGACCCATCTAATCTACCTTCAAAATGGTCTAAAACCAGTCCAGTAAACGTACCGAGTATGTAAGTATTTAAACCACCACTAGCACCGATGCTGGGGGTTTTAAATACTGGCTTGCCCGTGTATGCTAAGTAAGTAGAAAGTACAACATTATTAGCGGCGCAGTTATAGGTTTCGCCATTACCTGCTAATAGAAAGCCGCTGCGGTCGTCTAACACGATTCTCTTTTTAATAAAGTGTGGAAAAGTTATTAAATACGCGTAGGCTGCTTCCAGAGTGTTAAATGTAATGTTGGAATTAAGGTCGGTGTTATCGACATTATCTTTTACAAAAACAATCATCTCACCTGCATTGATTAATGCTTTATTGACGTCAGTAGCTGTTTGCTGTACTAGCGACCCAATTTCTGCAATGCTTTGTAGCATTGCAGTCTGTTGCGTAAATACAGGGGCTAGTAAATCACTAATGGAAGCGTTATCGACTAGAGGTGTAAAAGACTCACTGCCTAAATCTACGTTGTTAACTACCAATATCTGGTTGGGACTAACGGTAATCCCATAGGGTGCAATGGGAACACCCACCTGCCCTACTACTTTTGTTTTGTACTGTTCTAAGGGTCGAGTACCTAAGGGGAATGTTTTTTGGGTAACTGTAGTTCCAACGGGTTGTTTAATGATGGGAAAATAACCATCGAATACCGTTTGGTCACCTATCTGTAATTCAAACGCAGTACCCGCAACATTAGTGGTAAGCGGAGCTAATGCACAGGTAGGTTCAATGAAGAAGTTACCGTGTGTAGGTGCAACACCGCCACTCATTAACAGTGAACCTGCAAATACAAAAACAGTTAAGTCATCTGCAATGACGGGATTGTTTGCAATCTCGGTCATGCCTAGAATATTGTAGGTTATGCCATCACTATCTACTAATTCTTTTGCAAGGTAAAGTTTACCATTGTATTTACGAATAAATAAATGTTCGGTATATTCGGTGTCAGCTACGAAACTATTGGTAACCGATATAGCCGCACCTATAGAAAAACTAGGCACTAAATCAGTAGCTACGCTGCCCATGAGTAACGATTGTTTTTCACTGGTAGCGCGCAACATAATGCTAAAGATGGAAGGAGTACTGGGTGTACCGCTAACGGTTGTAAACAATTCCGCCGCAGCATCACTAGCCGACATAGTGCTAGGCAATACTGCAATGCCAAATATCAAGGCACCCTCTGATAGAATGTCGGCTAGCCGCACACTGTAACGATAACCATCACCATCCGACAATGCCTGCATCGTAAGCGCAGTTTTCATAGCGCCTATGTATAATGGGTCAGAATTAGCCAACCCATTAACATGCAGTAACGTCCCATCAAACGTGGCATTATGAATGCCTTCGTCTGTAAATATAGCTGGAGTCGCTGTAACGGTAGGTGTTACATCCCATTCTTTAATCTCTCCGCCTGGAATAAAACCGCGGAGCACCTGCTTAATATCACGCATAAACACCTCTAGAATGCGGTTATAATCCAGCGACTTAAGTCACCGACCCAACGACAGCGTACAGGTAAGTTATCAATGTTAACCCGCACGGGGTCATTAACTACGCCTGCTAAGTTTTCAGTTGAATGAATAATTAATGCATTGATTGCATAGTTACCCGCCAACGGAATAAACAACACTTCATCACCATCAGCATGTACAGTAGGCAATAAACAGCTTACTTCACCGTCCGTTACATCCACTAACACTTCATCGTTGGCACGTGTAGTGTACATTGGCACACCAACGTTATAAACTGCCATCACCGTACGCATCACACGTTTACTACGGCGAGGCATTAAATGAAAGACGTTGTTTGTAATATCACGCACATGTAGTGTATCTTCATTTTCTAAATGCACGCCATTGTAGAGTACAGGTTCAGTCACCAATCCTGTAATTTCTAAGAAGTCACCATTCTTTAGATTGGTCACCCCAGACATCAGCGGCACTGCCACAGGGTTCCATGGGTAACGTTGTGGACGGATATCGCCCGCTGTAATTCGTTCTGATTCTTTGGTAGGACCATCTGGGATGGATGGATTTGACACCACGATAATAAGGTTATCGGCGTAGTCGGCGGGAGCTAAATCTCCCGCCATTTTAAAGACTTGTGGTTCAGGCATGATTAACTACTCAAATAATGTCATCGTCTAAAATAAAGGACGCACCGCTATCGGTTTGTAACAATGCACCGCTATCTAAAGCAAACCCATGGTTTAAAGGTGTCCCTGCAAAGGTCAATACCGCTGACCCTGTCCACCCTAAGCTAGTAGGCGCTGCTTTCAATTCATAACTATTTGTCCCCACTATCGCTTCAATAACGATATCGTCGGTTTCTAGTCGTAGATTCTTAGTGGCGAGTAGAATGGGTAGTAAATCTGCACTGTTAGACGGCATCGCGCTAGTAACAATAGGCGTTACTATCTGCGAAAAATATCGAGACAATGCATGACGATTATACATTAACGTACGAGATAATGTAAACCGACCTGTAACACCTGTTGCTAAAACTTTTGTATTTCTATTATTTACATTAACCGTTACAGGCGTGCCGAAAAGCACGTCTGTAACGACTAGGGTATAGGGGTCAGTATCGTTACTACTGTTTAAACTATCTACCAAACGCTGTCTAGCAGATATACTAAAATCCACAGCCATGCTCTTCTCCTTCGGGGGGACATCCATGTCCTCCAGTCTTTAGAACGGAATGTATTGCGCGGTGGCAAATCCCGTGACAGGATTTGTTAACTCACTGTCATGGAAAATTAACCAACCAGCACCCGGTGCTACTTTGACGTTACCTGTACCCACGAGGGTAACTGGTGACGGTGTGTAATCTAGCACGGCTTCCAGTGGTGTGCCGCTACCTAAGAACACTCGTAAGTCTTTACACAACCCATTATAGGTTAATGCAGAAAACTTAGGATGGTATTGTCCCGATAATGGTACGATAGCAGAACCCACGCGTAACACACGACGAGCTTCAGTATAGGTAATACGCATGTCATAGAAACCAGCATAGTAGTAACCACCTGCGCCAGCCCGAACCATAAACTGCGATGAGCTAGTAATGGTAGTACCGGCAACGACAGTGCCGTCGTAATACGCATTAATGGTAGAGCCTACACGCGTGATTTTGCATTCTTTCCCGATAACTGGGGCAGCAATGCTAGCTAACAACGTAGTGTTATTATAGACCCGCAGTGTATCGTTAGATTTGAAGTAACGGAAACGCAATCCCCATGTATAAGTTCCACCACTGTACGTAGACAGACCAAAGTCAGGACTATAACTACCACCAACATCTGACTGATATTCTAGATATTTAAATGCAATCTCAAAATCAGTAGACGCAGGGATTAACTGGTCGGAAATGAAAATGTTAGTACCAGCTAATCCCGCATTGTCAAAAGACACTACACCTTTGTTTTGTATTAATGCTTTTTCAGCATTGTAGTTGTGACTGGTAGTTACATCAGTTTGTTGGAACGTAATAGGTTCATTCGTTAAAACACCCAGCGGGGTTAGCGGTACAGATGCATTTAGAGTAATGCGTTCGGCTCTAAATGAGGTGTAAGAAAAGTTAAAGGTATAGCTAGTACCATTATCTTTCATTAGTCCTTTTCCGATTACCGTAGTAAACCATTCGTTTACTACGAATGAAACACCCGACACGCCGTTAGTAAAAGATAGTTTTGCACCATCTAAAATAGATACCGTATCAGAACTACTGTGGATGGTTTTATTACCTACCTCACCCAATACCCAGCCCGCACCATCCCAACCATAAGAACGCCAGAACGCGTTTTTATAAGTTGCGTATTTAGCGTGACTAGGTTGCAACATGAACGGTACTACGCCGTACTTGTCGTGTGTCCCTTCGTAGGTGAAGAACATATTGCTCTTAGGTAGGTAGACTAGAGGTTTACCGATTACACCATTCAGGGTAGCGGTCTCTAACGTGGTGGTATAATCTGTTGTACCTTGTAGTAAGAAAAACTCGATGTAAGCACTAGAAAGTGTGATAGCATGTCCGCTAGGCATAGACGCAAATGAAGTATTAGCAATAAAACAACTGGTTCCGCGCTCAGTGGCATCAACACTAGCAACAGATAAAAACCCTTTAATATCATTAATTGTTGCAGGTACGTAACGCGGATAACGGTTTGCATGGGTAAAGGTTTTGGTATTCATGCTATTTTGGCCAAACGACACCACCCACGCTGTGTTATCGTAAGTTGCGCCAGTACCTGCAAAAGCATTGGTGGTCCTGGGCAGTATCCAAATACCATCAGAACAGCGAATGCTATCTGAAAGATACAGTAGATTACTCAACCCCCACGTAATGCCTATAAAGTCAACACCGTTGGTTGTGGGGTTAGTCGCAGTTCCATTAGCGGTATCCCACCACACGAAACCTAAACGATAAGTACCTGTATTAGAACCGCCCGTTAATGTTCCTGTAACAAATAGGAAACGGTCACTAGCCCCTACATAGTCGGGGTCCATTATCATGGCGGTTACGTTAGCCCAGTTATTATTGGTAATGCCAGTGTAAGTAAAGGTAAATGTATTCCACGTCAATGACCCTACCGCTGCGGTAGGGTTAGTTAACTGACGCATACCGCCATCGAATAAAACCCATACAGTTCGATTCACATCGTTCTTCACACAGATTTGATAGGCTTTTTCTACGCCTGTGGGTGAAGGGATATGTTCGATAGTGAGGAAGTCAGGTGAGATACGCCACAAGCCTGTATTGGCACAAGTAACAAATACATAACCGTTAGATACCTCACCATCACTGACAGCAGTAACGTTTAGTCCCTGTGTAGCATTTAAACAGAGACGCGAACCTTTTAGCACGTCGTAGATGGTAACGCCGGCTTTAACTCGGCGACAGTTCGCCGCCAGTACATAACGATAATCATCGATACTGCGATAGGTCATTGCACCACCGTAAGGTATTTCATCGTAGATGGCATCATTGGCATCTCGTTGGAAATATTCAACCGAGGATAATGGTTGTGGTAATATCGCAGTACGGGGCATCCAGCGGTTACCCATAAAGCCAGCAATAAAGTTCATGACTTCTAGACGATACGTACCTACGCCCACCCCGCCTGAGCCAGTACACTTAACTTGTACTAACTTTTGAAAACTAGGGTCTACCCAGTTAGTAAAGTCCAAACCAATAGCCCCCGACATGGTGGCCGTGTTATTAACTGTTAGGTCTTGGAAAGGTCCGGGTGGGTTATTACGCTGACCAAAGATATTTTGTAAAGGCGACGTAACGTCGGGAGTAACACTGTTATATACATAACCCAGCTTACTATTAGCTACACCGGTAATGTCATCGCCTACTACTGCCAGATGTTTAATGAAACAGCCTACATAGGGGGCGCTAGTAGTATCGATTGTGCCTGTAAACCGCATGGCATTCTGGTGAAACTGGCGAGTAGTGGCGGCCGCTTGCACCGCGGTATCAACATACTGCTGACTAGCAACACCCGTATCAACAATACCTGCCACACAAAGATTCGTCAGTTGTGATAAATCAAAACTGGTAGAGGTCATTCGAACGTCTACTTTTGGAATTGGCATCAACACGCTATTAACTGCATTACATGCTTCTTTAATTTTAGTTTTAAAGTAGTTAAATAACATTGCATTGTAACGTGGATTAGCTAAGTCTTGGCCAGTAGACGGCTGTAGATATAATCGATAGGTAATAACTACCGTAACATTAATGGGTTGAATACAGGGTGTGGTTAACTTTAACAGTGTTAACACGCTACCACCCAACCCACTGAGTGATGAGCCTGAACTTACTGTTTCAGTTAAACCCACTACCCGAATTGTTCTCGGGCTGCCACTAGGGGCAGGAACAGTAGCGGTAAATGTAACTAAATCTGGGTCATTTACGGTAGCGCCTGGCGTATATGTTGGATAGTCTTGAGCAACGGGGTTTAATAAATCCCAACTATAATACATTTGAAATGGATTATCTGCAACGTCGTTAGCACCGGTGTAGATATGCCACCGTGAAGCATCCCCATTAATGATAGATGTCGCATCCCGCTTTGTAGGCATGTACATGCTTGTGTTACCGTTAGCCACACCAAAACGACGTAGCGCCATCCAATTAACATGGTTACATCCGCCGTTTACTCGTTCACGACGACCATCGGGATATACGAAATCAATATCCGCTTCGCCTCTAATTAAATTCATCTTAGCCTCCAATACTGCCACCCGTTACGCGGGTAATGCTATAATTAACAGAAAGAGCACCACCAGCTATAATACCGCTAGCAGAATCATCGTACATTTTAGGTTCAACTATATAAACTAATCGAGTAGTCGTAACATCATTAGCTACAGCACCCCCGACACTAGCAGTTACATTTTCGTTATAGTCTAGTAAAGTCAGTGTATAAACTATACGAGTTACCACGTTATCGGTGTTTAACGTTGCACCTTGTGTGGGTGTTACTACCGTCTTAGCGAGTATGACACGGGCATTGTTACCGTCGATTGTAAACCAAGGACCGTAGACGGGTTTTATTGCACCGTTTAAATTGTAGAGTGCGCCTAATCGTAAACGAGTCGCGTTACCGATAGGGCTAGTTCGTAAGCCATTTATACCAACAGTAGATAACTCTGTCCATGAGGTATCATTAAAGTATTCCAGTCGTGTACCTACACACGCAGCACGATAACGTGCACGTTCGGAATCGGGAGTAGTTTCTAAGAACATTCCCGGTAGATTCCACGCTAGGTAGAAATCACTACTAAAAGACTCACCCTGACTATTAAAAGGAATATTGTAATCAAATGCAAAATCTGCAGTTAGATTATAAACGGTGATTGTAAATGCTGCATCAACGCTTAAGTCAGTGTTCAGACTACCGCCTTTTAAAGTATCTGGGACTATATCTGCCGGCGTAGTGCGGATAATGACATCTAGGTATTGTTGATAACTGCGTCCTTTATCAATCCAGAATCGAAATGTTTTATCGCTACCTGGCGAACCACTAACTTCGTAGTATGCGTTTAACGCGTCTACAGTCAAGATATCGACAGTAGGTGTACCGTTAACCTGCTCCCATTCAGTAGTATGGCCATTTAGATTACCACTAATCGTAGCGGATAAATAGACCATAGGCGTACACACCACTTGTTGTGTGTCGCCTGCACCGACTAAAGTAACTGCGGGTAATCGTTTGGATAGGCTAATGTTTAATATTTGCGCCATGACGTTACCCTCACTTATACTGGTATGTTAAAGTACGGGCTAGTGTATTGGATAAACTCACCGATAAGGTTTATACTGACCCATTCTAACGTAGGACTGGTAGTGTTTAACGTAAAGAATAAACTATCACCAGCTTCCATGAAAAGACGAGTGGCCGCTTGACTGCCGCTATTCGGGTCATTGAAATCCAGTACCCCTAAAATCTGATGTGGGTCATCTACATTGGGTGTAAATGTAATCGTACCGATGGTAGTAATACCAACAGTATAGTTGCGGCGTTTAATGTCAATAACCACAGGGCTATTTATCGATGCATTACATAATGCAACATGCCATTGTCGTAGTGTGTCTAAATTGTTATTAGGGAACGCGTATTCTTTTAAAATACTGAAGTAGCGTATGCTAGTGTATTGTCCCAGTACTTGGCCTACATCAAATGGTTCGAAGCTAGCTACTGTAATTTCATTGTACTGTTTATCAGAATCTTTAGTTAGGCGGTCTAGTACCACTGAACCACCAACTCGTTCTTCAAAACCAGCACCCGATTGGAATTCTTGTAAAACTAAATACAACGCATCTTCAAAGTAAACAACATCTGCTGGGTAAACAATATCACCAGAGACATCTACACGTGCAGGGTAAAAAAAGGTATCGGGTGCCCAATGTTTGATTTGACCCAGTCCAGCCAGTAGCCATTCTTTTAAATCATAGGCACGGACGTTATAAGTTCCATCAACATATCCGCCTTCATTTACAATTTCTAAAGGAAATACTGTATCTGGTGTAATGGGGGGTAATCCGCCCACATCGGCGGGCGGGATAGAGGCTTCATAGACTGACAATAAATCTGAAAAAGTTTTAGTGTAATCCAGTGGAATTAAGTCAGCCATGTTATTCTCTCACTGTTAAAAAGTTAGATGACTTATCATTCAATAAAAATCCATCTTGTGTTCTAAACACAAAGGGCCAAATAAAACGAGTAACGTCCTGTGTTGTTGCTACATCATTTGCTATCACTGCTGCGGTAGTCGCAGTGATATTCTCAAGAACCTCAACTGACATAGGTACAGTAGCAGTAAAGTCATATGTACCGTACCATGCCAAACTGGTCGGAGTAATGGTAATGGTAATATTATTACCAGTGAGCGTAGCTAGCACCACATCTTCAGGTACTAACGTTACGTGGTATTTGGCGTTGATTTGCGGGATTAACCCATGTGTAGTGGTTGCGCCATTTAAGGGTAACTCGACATTGTCCTCATACGGCGCGAATGCCGCTGCGATATCTACTCGGTCGTAATAAAGGAACAGCGAGTTTTTTAATTCGCTGTTACGTTCGGCTATCGCAGGTAGTCGCGTATTGCGTCCAAAGAACAAGACATCTGTATTGGGTACGTCTAGCGTAACTACATTTAGATGTCCGTCTGCTTGAGTTTGCGTTACTGCAAACTCTAAACTATCCTGACTTACATTTTCAGACATAATGCACCCTTAAACGTTAGTTACATTCATAACCCAATTAGGATTGGTAAAACCCACAGCATGACTATTCGCGTGTACACCTACGTTAGTCGTATAGATGGTTGCTACAGGCAATCGGATTAGCGCTCGCTGGTATGCACCAATATTTCCTAAACGGATTGTTTTAGGGTCTACCATACGTGCTGGGCCATCGTTGATAGAACGAATGAATTGTACTGTATAGCTACTGAATTGTTTCAGTATGGCAATGATGGCTTTTTGTAATTGATTCAGATACTCGTTGCTGTTCTCACGATTACCCGTTGCTTGTTTAATAATCTCTAACGCCAGTGTTACGAATTGGTCACGGTCTAGGTTATCTAACACGATACCATTTAAGTGCAACCAATCATCGTAACTAAGTGTCGACAACGTACACTCTGTTTCTAGATTATAAAACAGAGAGCAAGCCATCTCCAACTGTGCCCGAGCATCTAGGTTTTCTTTCTGGACATAGACGTGGTAGCGACGCATTAACTCAGTATGAATCGCGCGAGCACCTGTGTAGAAATTGTCACTGGAGTTAAACGTAAAGTTAGGGTTACCCTGAATGCCAGTTAGTGCAGCTAAATCTGCATCTGTAATGTGTTGACGTTCCGTTATGTACTTTAATTCGGCAACAGTAGGTAACGTAGCTTTGGGGATTAGCCGAGCAGATATGTGCGGAATAGCAGTTAGTGCAGTGTCAGCCCAGCCACGGTTAATACAGTACACCATTAAAATAAAAGCATTCAGTGGCGTTAGATGTAATCTATCTGCGGTTGCTGGGTTGGTAACAAAAATAGTACCCGTGTACGTGCCTGTGGCTGCTGTGTACAGCCACAGATTTAATAACACATCACTAAACGGAAAAGGCAATCTGTCAGACGTATCTAACATTGCAGATTCTAAAACTTTAGTGGGTAAGAAGTTTGTATTAGCGGTTGCTACTTGCTCATCTATCACGCGACCAATCGCTAATATATCTCGATGATTCTCACGAGCTAAAGGTATCTCGCGACGTAATAACTCATCGACATCGATAGTGTCGTCACCTGAACCTGCTTGCTTAAAGTTAATGTGGTTTCTAACCGCAACTACTGTAGGTACAACCGTAGTAGGATTTTTAAGCATTTGATGCTGTAGTGTGTAACCAGCAATCGGTATTTTCAATGGCGTCAGTAAGTTATCAATCAACAAATCCATGGTTGATTGTTTTCCCGCATTAGCTTCAATGTAATTTAAATTACGATATAAAAACAGACGCTGCTTCAACGGAATGATGTTAGAGTAACGACCTAAATAGCCGTGACTTTCTAGGAATTCCTCAACATGATAACTATGTACCATGGGAGTATGGCAGTTATCTAAACGAGCATTTAAGATGCGTAGAGGTAGATTAGCGTATAGCACCCCGAGCACTGAATGAATATAATACTCATCAGGTTTAGCATAGTCGGGATTATGCCACCGTACTAAAACACTGTTAATGTAATGTTGGATAGTGTCGATTAGATTCGATTCATTATCCTCCATTAAGAGGACATCATCTCTACCTTCTACCTGAGTTTTTTGGTAGTAGGTACGAGTTCCTAAACCATCAGTAATCACGGACAGTCTATAACCACCGCAATACAGTATTGCGCCATCAGCACTATTGATGCTGATTGATAGCGGAATGGGATTTAGAATACCCAGAATCAAATCTTCATGCTCAGGATAGCGACGCACTAAGTCCTGATAGTATTCCGACCCGTAGCGATATTCATTCGCAATGGAAATATCCCCCACAACGGGGTCAATTAAGTTAGTGGTGAACTCGGCATCTACAGGACCAGCAGTGCCCGCTATTTTAATTAACAGCCGACTAGAGGCTGTACCACCACCATTGGCTAGGTTTAGCTGGTACAAATCCAAAGGATGGTAGAGTCCTGCCAAGTTCATGTAGTATTTCCACGTAGCACGATTATTCTCGTCAACTGGGAAACCATATGCTTTGACGTACACATTTATGACTTCTGCAATGGCATCTAGCTTTACAACTAATGTATTAGCTAAATCAAAAACTTTCTTTAAATATAACTGGTATAGGGTGTTAACCATACTAACCTCTTAATCTCGGAGATACACATGAGTAATGAAAAACCATACAACGCAAAGTTAACTACAAATCCTCGTTTTGGTAGTTCATTTAAACGGGTTGCTCCGTTTAAATCAAACAGTATTGCAGAGGCTGTTTCAACTAAATTAGTACAGGCGATTAACCAAGCACCTCGGCGCTTTAATCCCAACGGTGAGAAGCAAATTGCACCACCATCTACGTTGGTAAACGAAGTCGCTAACCGCACAGCTCAGAATGTCGTAGACTCTGAGAACATGTTAAAGTTACTACCTGATTTAGAATTAGCCAAATCAGTAGCGGTCAGTAGCATTATTTCGCCCAATGACATGATGTCTACTAAGTTGTCGTATGGTTCTTCAGCGAAAGATTTAGGGGATATGTTACCCTTATTAAACTCAGTAATCGAAGATTACTTTGATGATACCTATAAAATAACATCCTATCTGAGCGACTGGTTAGGGGCAGCTCTTTTCGATAAAGGGGCAACTGTTTTAGCCGTTGTACCTGAGTCAGCGATTGATGCGGCTATTAACTCTCACCAAAAGATTTCGATGGAACATCTGTCCGATACCTTCGGTGTTAACGGTCAGTTACATAGCAAAGGCATCTTAGGGTCTAGCAACTACAGCTATGCTGAGAAGGATAAAGCTAAAGAACTCGTCGTGAGAAAACCGCGTCCTGTGGGCCGTTCTGCTAAGCTCGGACTAGGTATGGAGAGTTTAGATGCCACTCCTACTTACAAAGGATTGATTGAGTTTTTAAATTTAAACATTACCGACAACATCAACCTATTAAAGATTCCACGTGCTCATCAAAAGATGACCACTGACCGCGTAATGGACGCCTACAAGACAGGCGGCCTGCGTGTAGGGATGGAAGACTACGGTAATGGCGGCTTAGATGAAAGTTTGTTTAAACCCCGTAACTACGACCACACACCTGTACTCTCATTAAAGACACTCGCAGAGTTAGATAAACCTACCGTAGGTCACCCTATGGTTCTACATCTCCCTGTGGAGTCAGTAATACCTGTGCACGTACCATCATCACCTCACGAACACATTGGCTATTTCTTAGTCTTAGATAGACACGGTAACCCTGTACGCGCTAACACAACACAAGACTTCTTTGCTGATTTGTCGTACAACACCAGTCAGTTTAAAGACATGTCTTCTTCTTTACTAGCACAGACTCGTCGTGGTAGTGAAGGACGTCGTGGGCAAGATGATATCATGTTAATGGATGAAGCCGTACAGCTTTACAGTGACGTGGTAGAACGCGATTTGTTATCGCGTTTACAGAATGGTATCTACGGTGAGAACGTAGGTATTAGTCGCCCTACTGAAATCTATCGCATGATGTTTGCTCGGGCATGTCAACGGATGTACACGCAGTTAGTCTATATCCCTAGCTCATTGCTAACCTACATGGCGTTTGACTACAATGAATATGGTGTGGGTAAAAGCTTATTAGAAGCCACTAAAATCATCGGTTCTATTCGTGCAATGTTAATGTTTTCTAACACTATGGCATCGATTAAGAACTCATTGACACACGTGCAAGTTAACATCGAGTTAGACCCAGAAGACCCAGCACCCGATGCAACTGTAGAGTTCTTAATGAATGAGTTTGCTAAAACACGGCAAGCTTCCTACCCTATTGGGGCATCCAGTCCTGTAGACATGGTTAATTATTTACAGAATGCCGCAGTATCAGTAGTGACTAGCGGTCACCCTGGATATCCCGATACCAAAGTCACAATGGAACAATCTGCTACCAACCATACCAAAGTGGATACAGAGTTAATGGATAGCATGCGTCAACAACAATTGATGGCTTGTGGCGTACCTCCTGAATCAGTAGACTTAAGTCAACAACCTGAGTTTGCAACTACAGCCGTATTTAACAATGTTCTGTTAGCTAAACGCGCATTGCTAAATCAACAAAAGTTTAGTAAACACATTTCTAACTTTGTGCGGACGTTCGCTGAAAACAGTGGGACTCTAAAAGATAAACTGATTAAAATCATTCGTGATAACCGTGCTAAACTAACGCAACCTAATATTGGAACGGTTACTGATGCTGCGATTTTAAATTACTATTTAAAATCGTTAGAACTAAAATTACCTGAACCCGATTTAACTCGTTTAGAAAATCAGATGGCAGCATTCCAACTCTACAGCGATGGCCTAGATGCCGTGTTACCTGCGTTCATATCTGCTGAAATGTTTGATAGCAATACCATGGGTACTGTCGCAGATACTATCCCACAAACTATTGCAGTGTTGAAAGCACACTTCCAACGTCAGTGGTTACGTGATAACAGCGTCATGCCTGAGATATTTAGACTGGTTGAGTTTAACGATAACAAAGATGCTTCTTTTGATTTACTAAAAGAGCACAACATTTACATGATTAGTTTACAGAAGTCGTTGATACGCTTTATGAAGTCTGCTTTAGAAGCAGCCGCTGCGACTAATAAGGCCGTAGAAGCTTTCCAAACTAACAATGAAGTCGAGGTTACAGATACAAGTGGTGGTGACACTACAGATACATCGGGTGGGGATGATTCAGGTTTAGGTGATGAGTTTGATTTTGGTGGTGACGATACTGACCCGATAGATGAGGGTGCAGCCGATGGTGGTGAGGATACTACTGACGACACTAAAGAGCCAACGGACAAAGAACCTAAGGATGCGGATAAAACCGAAGATAAACCTGAGGCTGAAACAAAAGAAAAAGACGCTGAAGATAAATAAAAAAAAAAAGATTAGTGTAGATGCCTAGGCATCTACACTAATCGTTATCAGGTATGTCGATAATACTTATCCAAACTAGAATCAAAAAACGCAATTAACTCTTTGACTTCTATACGCGATTCAGGTCGCGCGGATACTAAAGTGTATAGCGTATACGTATCTAGTTGTGCGTGTCGATATAGCTCACGTGCACTAGCTACATCGTGGTTGGTAATTAAAACACTAATACCACTGCTAGCCATCTCATACGCCATAAACGCTAGTCGCTCGTGGTCACGTACACTAAAACGAACGGCATGGTAGTTTGCAAAATGTGCAGTTTCAGAACGGGCTAATGCTGGCGGGTCACAGTAAACGGTATCACCCGCTACTACGGTTTCTAAAGCAGTTGTATAATCACAAACAGTAAAAGTTACAGATTGACATTGCATTACACGCTCACAAAAGTAGCGCATCTCTTTAGCGGGAAAATAAGGCTTTGGATATAGACCGAACGGTGAGTTAAATTCACCACGACTATTATAACGACAAAGTCCATTAAAACAATGACGGTTTAAATAGATAAACAATGCTGACTTTCTAAAGACATCCTGCGTGCGATTGAATTCCTCGCGATGTGCGTAATACGCGTTGGGCGTATTATTACCGTCTGTAAAAAGCGATGCTACGTACAGTATAAACTCCTCTGAATGTTTTACTAAGGTTTGATATGTTGCAATTAAGTCAGGGTTAGTATCTGATATTACGTATTCTTTAAAATCCGTATTAATAAAGATAGCCAATGAACCCGCGAACGGTATGTACAAACGATACCCGTTGTTAATGTACTGAGTAATCGTAGATAGTGCTCGGTGTTTTCCGCCGACCCACTTTAAAAAAGGTTTGTTAAACATAAAGCCTCCATAGACTCATTGGCTCTGGCCAATGAGTCTCTCAGGTTTAAAGTATTCGCTCGATTAAATAGGCTAAACCTATAATTACTGCAAATGGAATAAAGTAGGTTAGCATGATGCTAAGTAAGCTCAGCATAAAGCTGAGCATTGCCATTACCACACTGCCTACAAAGCAGACAGCAACGATAACAATAGCCGCACCTACGATAAAAACAACCACATCTTGTAACCACTGCATAGTTACACCCGTGCGATGGTTACGCCCTGTTGGTTTTGGTATTTGCCGCGTCTATCCAGATACGACGTTAAACACTCGTGACTACCCTGAAAGAACACTAACTGTGCAATCCCTTCATTGGGATATACAGCTACGGGTGTGGGCGTAGTGTTTGATATCTCAATCGTAATCTGTCCGCGCCACTCGGGTTCTAGTGGCGTGACGTTAACGATTAAACCCAGTCGTGCATATGTGGACTTACCGATACAGATAACTAGCAAATCGCGATTAACGGCTATCGTTTCCACGGAATTACAGAGTACAAAACCATACGGTGGAATAATGATGCGACCTTCTTCATCGGGCTTTAAACGAATGTATTCAATGTTATTTGCTTTCTTAGGGTCGGCGACAACATTACCTACACCGTACTGGCTAATGGGTGAGTGCAAAAGAAACTCGTTAGCCACGCGAATATCGTAACCATACGAACTTAGCCCGTAACTAATTATCGGTACGGACTCGTTACCTACCTGACGCTTACTAACCAGTCGGTGGTCAAAAGGACTAACGAGTGGAACAAAGTTTTCATCCAACGCATCCGTAGCAAAAGCAGTGATGAAGTCCAAAAAAGAATTACCGTCAATGGGTGCTTTTAATTCAAAGCCACAACGACGAGCAATTTCATAATCTGATAGTACCATAATCTTCTCCAGAGATTAAAGCCAGTACAGGATGTCCTGTACTGGCTAGGGGTTTAGTATTTAATACGGCTGAGCCAATAATGATTAGCTTCTACATCACCTGGGTAAATGTATAACTCACCATTGTCACGCGTTACGAATTTCACGTAACGCGCATTAGGATGCGCGTTAGTCATGCAATGTAACAACGTAGCGTGCAGGTCTGGGTTAGTTGTTTTACTGACCAGACCTGCTTCACCACCCATACTGCCTAACGTGATGTCACGGCTATAAATGGGTAACAGATAAACTGTTTGTAATAGATAGAAGAAAGTAGCAGTAGATTCATCGCTGGCTTCTTCTTCGGTAAATGCTAACGCATCACCGTCTACGTTCAAACATGCTGCACGCATTTGCTGTACTACTGCGGTATTAAAAATATGCAGTTGTTCAGGAATGTGCTGTGCAATCAACTCAACCATGTCTTCAATGTCATCAGTGTAACTTTCAATGGTAGCACTTTCCGCACCCACCAAGAACCGTAAACGACCATTGATAAAGTCAGTTAAGTTTTTATCGAGTTGTTCCCACGTACCATCGGGAACTACACCATTTAACAACTGCACTGCTTTGGCAATTTCACGATGCGGATTGTTGGTATTAAAGCTGGCGTTATACGGACCGCGATATAGTCCGTCTACATCTTTAGTCGCACCTAACATGGGGATATCTACCACATGCATAGCAACTAAAGAACTGTCGGCATCAATATCCACACCATTATCTGCGAAATAACCGTAGGCAATTTCACGGTAGTTAGTGTTTTTAGTTTCCAACACACGGTCGATAATGGTAGAGTCCAATACCGCAACGCTATCTTTAACCGTACCTTCTAATTGCATGTCCATGAACTTACCGATGGCTTCTTCAGCCGCACGTAAATTCATTAACGCGGTAAACGCTTTATCCGCTGCTAACGGATTAGGGCGACCACCACCGGGACCTGACTTACTGCGTTGTGGCAACAGGTGAAAGTTTTTATGTTCTTCGTATTTCACGTCCGTACTCTCCCGACTAACTAAACGGTAACGCAATGCACCGCTTTGCGCCTTTTCAATGAACGCCACATTTTTAGACAAATCAAATACCAACGGCAACGGCAGTAAATGTTTATCGCTGGGTACAAATAACTCTGCATCGGCCTGCACCATTTCACCACGGTCTAAACGGTCGTAAACTGTTTCGACTACAGGGACGTTAGGCGTAGCTACAGGAGCCGCTACAGGCGGCGTATAGTTAACTGATGTAGGTATCTCAGTTCTAAACGCACGATGGCCTGTTTCAGGTGCACCCATGTTAGTGGATGTAACTGTATTAAAGGACACTGCCTGACTACCCGGAGCAGACATACCCCGAGGTACGTGCGCACCAAAGCTAGCGGGCGCTGGTGGTTGGTAGTACCCGCCTTGCTGTGCTTGAGGTTGTGCAAATGCATTCCCGTAACCGCCTGGCTGCTGATACATTGGCTGTTGCATTTGTTGCGGTGCATACTGTTGGGACTGCTGTAAGAACATCATCATCTTACCCGCCAGCATCTTATCATAGTTCATCCACTCACCTAACGCACGCTGTAACTCGGGCGGTAGGGAATGAAACAATTGTTGATTAGATGCTGTGAATTTAGCAACGCTGATATTACACATGTCGTCTACAGCAGACATTAACGCATCGCTCATCTGCTTACCAGACGCCATTAACATATCCATTAAATCTAATGCATCGGAAACTACACCGACTACGATGGGGTTGTTCCATCCATTTTGGGCGACTTGGTAATACGAGAATAACTTAGGCATAGACTCATTGGCCTTGGATTGAAACCAATCGACCACCCAGCCTGTTACACGGTTAACATGGGGTAATAAATGCTGACGTGTTTGCACAGGGAAGTTGAATGGACAACGTTCCCGTGCATTGGGAATAATCATGTTAGGGGTTACAGGTTGTAAATTGAACATAGGAAACTCCAGAGTTTGAGTATAAATGAGACCATCTAAGTTGCGCGCATGACAGTCTCATTCAGATAATGTGTGCCTAAATTATTTTATATTTAAACACTACGATAGGTTTTACCTTGACCTTCTTGTTGTAACTGATTCCACATTCCCTGATAGGTAGCGTTGTAATCTGGGATGGGTAAACCACATGCAATACGTTTAGCAAACGCTAAATGAATTGCTTTATCCAAACCGTGTCGATGTATTGACACGCAGATATTACCAGGCTTTCCGTTAGGACCATGTACAAATCCACGGATAGTAGCATACTCCATGCCCGTCTGCGAACCTTTACGCATCTTCCACTGTAAGTGTAACCCTACTGTGGCATTACGGCCTTTAGGTGTGGACTGACGTCGAGCTTGTTCTTTAAACTCTTTTACAGTCAGTCCCAATGCAGTGCATAGGTCTATTTCTGCTTTAGCTGCTAGCTCACGGGCTTCTTTCTTCCCGTGTAGTTTAATCGAAAAGTATCGACTCTGGTCTCGAACGATAGCTTGGTAACCATGTTCGCCAGTTTTCTTATTACGTATTTCTTTAACAGACATTATTGTATCCTCGAGTGGGAGAGTGACGTGAGTCACTCTCCAGTGTATTAACGTGACTGGTAGTGCTTGTGGTTGGTAAAGCGAATTAGCTTCTCACCGAAGTCATAAAACATTTTACGTAAACCCAGCTCATTGAGTTTAAAGATTAACTTCCAATTGCGCTGTGTAGGAACTTCGTGTGACACAGAACGACAGATAACGCGGCGGAACCAACGTTCGTCTTTGTTTTGGTAGATACCTAATGCGTCTTTACTAATGACGTTACAAATAGTTGGCATGGGTGGCATTACACGGTCTTTGTTAGCTTCGATACTATTATCGAAACCGTGAATGATGAAATGGATTAACGTTATCAAACTTAAGTTATCACTACCCATGGTATCGAGGTAGCCCGCAGCAATCGGAGAGTTCTTCATATCCACGTCTAACGTAAACATCATGACGGGATTTGCGATTACAGACAGGCGACGAATGTAACGCTCTTCTAGGGTATGGACTACAAAAATCAGAATCGTAGATGGCTCAGCTTGGGCTTCATGGAAACTGAATTCATTATCCAAACAACACACAATGATATTCACTGTAGGTTCTTCTAACAGTGAGGCTAAGTAATAGGCAGCGCACTGTCCTTCCAGTTTATCTTCCTTACGATAAATCACCATAATCTGTTTGGTAATTTCAATCGGCAACACATTGCTAACTGCTTGGTCACCTATTTCAAAGCGGGGCTCCGCTACAGGCACATCAGGCGTAGGTGCTGGTTTTTCAATCGACATATGCAACTCCAGAGGCGGACAGTGTCCGCTAGCGTCTAATGTTAAATTCTGTTCTAGCCATCAATGCTACATCATCCGCATGCGGAATAATAGTATCGTAGGCATCTAAACAGACATACGGGTTTATATTTTTACGTCCTGTAGGTTCACCTTTCGGTAAACGATTCACCTGTCCAGCTACTGCGATACTGGTATGTAATACCTTAGTCGCATCTAGCTTAGTGCTCTTAGAATTACTACCTGCCCCAATATCAGCTTGCAATACGAGGTTAGATGTAATCTTAAATGCCATGCAATCACCCGATGAACTCACGGATGTTACTTCAGCGTGTTTATGGTTGATTTTAATAATCCACAATGGCTTGAGGCTTTTGTGGAGAATCTTTTCAATGTCCTTAATAGTCATGTTCTTTTTACTGGCTTCCTTTAACGCAAACATCATGTTAAAGATAGCTTTAATAATGTCTATTAGGACATACCGCAACACCATTAGTCGTTTACCAAACATGGAAGCCAACGCCTGTTGTGCTTCCATGAGTCGAGACGAGAAGGTATTGGCCATACTGAAGAATAGTTCATAAATGTCTTCAGCAGGGATTTTATCTTCTAACAACCACTGACGTACCATGTTATCAACGTAACCATCTAATGACTCGATGTGTCGGTTGATATTTAGTAATAGCTTGCCTTCGTTTTCATTGGACGCATGAATAATGTGTCCGAGTAGAATACGCCAGAACGATGTATCCTCGCAATAGCTAGGGTCCATACGGTCGGGGAATCTATCTGCAATGTAAAAGAAACCTGCTACACTGGTGGCAACTTCAGTACTAAACTTATCGCGTGGTACTGCGATACGAATATCCGAAGCTACCCAGAACTTGTTATTAACACCCGGTGGTTTAACTCGAGCGGACTCGCAAATAATCCATTGGTCAGAGGGATAGCTAACAGGGTTAACCATATCTGGCATGCCCACGACAATATGGGTTTTGTAGAACTTTGCAAAGGTTTCTGTTAGGCCATACTTACAAAACAAGTAATGAACTAACACAGCATCCGCAGTAATCGTTTTGCGTTCAGAACCGGGATTAGGTTTCTTGTGCCCGTTATGAGCATTACACCATATCACAGGTTGTGACATACGACGACCATCTGCCATGTAATAAACCACATGGCGTTTGAACGTTAGTTTAGCACGGTTCATCGGAATGTAAATACTATCTTCCCCGACAGACAGCGATTTATCTGCGAGTACAGGAGAGATAGAAAAGGTAGACCCCATGATAGACAGAATACCACCTGGTCGAACATAGGGCAAAAACAAATAGCGAGGCTTTAGGGCCTCGCCATTATATTCAAAACGATAACGCATTAAAAAGATATCTGACCGTGAAAGCTCATACATCATTTTCGTAGAGCGCTTCGCAGTAGTAATGTTAAACGACTCTTGTGGCGATACACGACTACATCCTGCGTAAACTAAACCGGGTGGAAAACCTAGCTCAGCACACCGCATGATAGCTTCGATGTAATCAGAAGCACCTACTAAATGCTTACACGCTAAACCCCGAGTCAAGTCTAAATTAAACGGCGGAACTTTCCGCTGGATATGTGCAAACAGTCTCGCATCCATTTCATTACTCTCTATAGAAGTCTGGCTAAAATAAGACCTGCACCAACAATCATTGGTGGTATCCATTTGATTATTTCAGAACTATCCTTTCGGTCATAGGACCGATTCTCGTAATAATCTTTTTGCATACTTAAACGAGCTTCACGCTCTGCCTTCTCACGGGCGTATTGTACTTCCCTTTCTTTTAGGCGAGCATCTCTTTCCTTAGCTGCCGTTTCATAAACGATTTCCTTTTCTTTTAACTCTGCTTGTAATCTCGCTAGTGTGGTTTCATTGGTTAACTTTTCAGTCTTATAACGATTGACCTCGCGTTCCAATTCCAGTAAAATGGTTTTATGTGCATTGTCTCGATTCATTAAATCGACTTTGTAACTGTACTGTAAATCCTCTAGTTCTTTCTTACGTTGTTCAGAAATATTGCCTAACGCATTAGCTTCAGCAGCAGAATGGAATAGTTGTATTTTTGTACTGACGTCATCAAATGTAAAATACTCCGATAAGGTGGTAGGGTCATCTATTGTAGCTGTGGATGTTTTATAAACGCCACTAGGTCTAGTCGTATCGCGTGTTACTTTAATGCGATATACCAATCCCAGTATGTTAATGAAACGCTCACCGTAAAGATTGTGAGGGTCATTGATTTCGAGTTTAAAGTTAAACCCTTCACCAACAACTGCCCGTATCTGTTCTCGTTTGCCTTCGATACTATCTGGGTGTAAAACAATAGCTGTGTTCTTTCCGTTGTCAGCCGTAATACAAATATCTAGCTGGTCTAAGAAAATACTACCGCCATTAGTTTCTAGGTCGTGTTTAAATACTTCATAAGTCACAACGCATTCGTTGTGTGTAGACCCCAATGTTGTTTTAGCATCTCGCAATGCTAGCTTCAGGGCTTTACGCTCATCATCTGAGTTTTCATCGACATCATCTAATATACGATGTATGTCAATTTTTACGTTTTTGGCAAAACGATATCGGACGTGAATTGTAAAGTTATTAGTATCCCGCCAATTACCAGTAATGGGCGGGACGGATAGTGCGATACCACTGCGGAGTACAATGGTAACAGGATAAGGTAAACCATTTTTATAAGAAGTTGTAGTCTCGAAACCTAGCTCATTAAAACTGCTAACCACTGGGTCGCGGTAGTGCGTGTTCTTAACTGCCTTAGTTCTCATTCTTGTGGGTAATAAAATTGGTTGGCCTTCCCAATTTGGGTTCATGTTTTACTCCAAGATAATGAACTCACTATGATAATATATATTTAACATAATTTACAAAAAAAAAAGATTGGTATAGCACTGGGATATCCCAGTGCTATACCGCTACATCTTGTTTTTAGCAATCCATTCTAGGCGTTTTGCAATGCGCTGTTCGCAGTCCTGGTCTATACTCGCTAAAATATCTGGAGTTAAAGCATCTCCAATTTTAGCAATTACATACGACCGATTCTCTGCGATAAACTTATCAAAAACACCGGCACCCAATACTGCATCTGCCCACGCATCTGCCTCTGCCTCAATGTCCGCATTTATTAGCAGGCCATCCGTTGGGGTCTCTATCAATAAATGACCACAAGCGGCATGTCCCGCTTCATGCGTTAGCATAGTTTGTTGTGATTCTTCAGACAATCTAAAGAACCCCGCCGACACAGAAACATGGCCATCAAATCCCTTTAATAGTGGTAGACTTATAATGGCACACGGTAATCCTTTAGGTATACCGTATTTTGCCATAAAGTCGTTGTCTTCTTCAACTGACAACTTGACGTTGTTGATTTCGAATATATCCATTTGTAAACTCGTCTGTAGTTTAGGGCAAAAAAAGAAATCGTGATAGCTGGTTAGGCTATCACATTCTTTACATATTTTCACCTTGATAAGGCGGAAGTGTTTATAATTTTAAACTGTTTAAACACTCAAAATAACAGAGACGATTACTTACGCGCTCTTAACAAAGCACTGCGGAATGCAGCACCTGTAGGAGCATCCATTGTAATTGCCACAGATAGTCCAATCTGTTTCATGCAGCCGTGCTGGTCGGCCACATTGATAAACTCACGGTCTTTATGCATCGCTGCATGGTTGTGGTATTCGGTTAGAAATACCACATGACCGCCGTCAGCGTATTCATAACTGACATTACAGTCAGTTAATGTTACGGTGAGTGTAGTTGGGTCTAATCCCAGCTTGGCAAAGTCAAGGTGCAGTGCGCGAGGCGAATGCCACTCTTTCAGAAAGCGTTCCCGTAAAGCACGGGCGCTGTCACCAACTGTCGACATACGTTCTACAGTACCAAGGTTGCACGAGGTATTTCCAAATGTAAAGCTCATAATCCTAACTCCAAAAAGCTTGCTTATTAAAAGGTAGTGAGTGAGCGCAAGCGAATTAACTCTCTCATCTTTGTAATATATATCTGAAATATTTTGCAATCAGGGCATAGAGCCACAGGGTTTCCCCTGTGGCTCTATGGTGTATCAACAGCAATCCGTCAGCGGATTTAATTACACGTTTTTAAAGTTGATTGGCAATTGCTCACCAACAGCTTTATCCAAGTTCTTGACTTTGATTTTCATCAAGATAGGACATGTATTAACGTGCAACGAACGTGGTTGTACCATTGTTTCATTGTACACAGCACCTTGACGGGTGATGTTAACTTGAGTTGCCAACTCAGGCATCCAGGCCATGAAGCCGAATGACAATGGGTCAGGACCAGCAACTTTCTCACGAACGAACGTCATGAAGATGTGGTCACGGATACGCAAGTCGTAGCTGCAAACGATTTTGTGGTCGAATGCAATAGACACGGTACGTGTATCACCGCTTACAATGATGTGACGTAAAATCACAGGGTCTGTACCAATCAACAATACAGGACGTTCACCAGTACCACCAGTAGCTGCATCTAACGCTGGTTGTAATGCGGAATCGCGATATGCGCGGTAGCTCATTTCACGGATTTTGTTTACGAACGCAGCGCTAACATCAGCGGCACGGTCTTGTGATTTCAAGCTGGCAGTAACTTCCAACAAGTCCAATTCATACTCTTCGTAGAATGGACGAATCATCAGACGACCAATACCTTCGATGTTAGGTACAGGCACTGCGTAATCACGCGACAATTCCAAGCTCGACAACAAGTCAGCGTATTTGAACAACTTAGTAACAGCGTTCAAATCGTTGATGATACGTGCTGCGGTGATAGGCGCAGACATGTCGGTTGCAGTACGAGTGTTGGTGATTGGATTTGGACAGCTAATCGGTTGGCCCAAAGGAATAACAAAACGTTCGTTTTGGTCGACGGAAGTAACTTGAATACCACGTGTACGACGGTTTAAGTTAGAACGACGGGCGTCTAATTCAAAACTGTCAGCAGTGAAAGTATATTCAGCTTTCAACGCAGCAATGATAACTGGGTCAGTGATTTCAACCACAGTGCCATCGGTCAATTTGTTTAATACTTTAACGATAGAAACTTTCGATGTTTCCAAGTCAAAGTTACCGAGTTCCAAATTACCACGACCACTAACGTTTAAGCCTAACATCAAAACATAACCTTGACGTGAGGTAATGTTCAGATAACCTAAAGTATCAGATGGTGTTGCTGGGTCACTGATGTCGGATGTTAAATAAGTAACAGGCAAATTGTCAGTTACAAAGTTTAACATTACTTCACGGTCGTAACCTTCTTGGGATTTCAAGAAACCCGCACGAATCAAGTTAGCCGTTGGGAACTTCAACACTGCCAAGTTATTAGGCGCGGCAACAGAAGCAGAAGCAACAGTGATGTAAACGTTATCCAAAACAACACGATGGTCGATGGTATCGGTGTTATCTAAAACGCCAGTAGCTTGTACGGTGTTAGTTTGTGACAAACCTAACAAGTTAAAGGTGTTACCGAATTTCAAAGGACGAGTAGGAACTAACTCGTTACCTTGTTTAACAGTGGCTGTGCCTACAGCGGTGGAGTAGTTAGCTGTGTTGTCGTTTGGACCGCCACTAACATACATCGGAACGATTTTGGTGGATTGGTTGTCCAGAACTGTGTAGTCCAAAACAGCTTCCACTAAGTTACGACGATGGAAGTCCATTGGCTTACCACTCAGTTCGTGACGAACTTCGTTAAACACCATGGCACGACGCACAGTAACGTCTACCGTAGCTTGGTCTGGGCTAACAACCAAAGTAGGATAGAAAGCTTCGCCGAATTCATTTTGGCGAGCAGCTTGAATGTTGAACACAACAGAGAACGGTAAGTTGTTAATCAACTCACGGTCATCAAATGCTTCTTGAGACAATGTGTAGGCGTGTTCAGCACGGTGACCATAAACACCATTAACACTGTCTACAACAGTAACACCATCACCGCCTTTAGCATCGCCAACTGCGATAGCTTTTTGCATATAAGCACGTGGGTTACCAGCGGCCATCAATGTAAATACACCAGCACGCCATTGCATGTCGGTATAGCTTTCATTGGCTTCTTCAATGCCTGCATCTTCGAAGAACTGTTTCAAGTCGCCTTCGATTTGCTCGCCATCGGTTGCTACCGCTTCCAATTCAGTTTCATCCAAACTTTCAAAAGAAAGGATGCGTTGAGTGTTAACGTCGTTCTTCCACTGGGCACCGCGTTCGCGAAGACCTGTTGCAATTTTAGAGGCTACAACAGCCAATGGATTTTTATTACGAGTAATTTGAGTAAGAGCCATAACGGATATCCTTCTGACGGAAAGAGTTTGTTGTATCCCTATACAGGTCGCATAGGAAACCTTATAGTGATTAAAGTAACGACACACTACAAAAACATTGCAATTATGCAGAAACTTGCTAAGCGAGTATTACTACCCTATATTATCAAGTATTTTCTAACAGAGAAACTCTATCTTTATACAGCGCTAGATGAAAGACGAATAAACTCTTGAAAGACCGCAGTCTTAGCGACTTCTTCGAAGCGGTGCGTCGCACATAATAATGCTATTAATTTATCGTAACAATCAATTAACTGCTTCGTTATTGTGCTGGTCATATCACGTTTTAATAAGCGGACGCCATAAACATTCTCGACTATCTGAAAAACGTCAAACAGATAATCGGTCTCTAAAGAAACTTTCTCATCGGATGTCTCTTCATAAGTTAGGTAAGGAAAAGCTGAAGTAATAGATTTCAAATGAGGGAAATTTACGTCCACTAAACCATCCCAGGTACTGCGTGAGATAATCTTTTGTAAGTTAGCAAACGACTCAGGCGATGGACGTAGGCCATCGTCGCCTACTACGCTATAGCGAACGTTACCAGCGTCAGTTAAATCAAACTCTGTAAAGGTAGCTTTTATCCCTTTATGTAGGTTATGAAACTGTTGTAGATTGATGGCGTGGTAAAAAATTAAATCTCGTTCCGATAATATGCGATTTAGCGCGATAACATCAATCAACGCTGCGGTCGGCAGCTTACTCTTTTGATGCGCTAGATAAACCCAATCTGGTACGATGACCAGTTGTAGCATCTCAGGAATTATCATTTCTTTCATTTTTACACCTTTAAACAAAGCGGGTTTGTGTCATGGATACTAAACTACTGTTAGTAAAAAGTATTACATTGTTATATCGCGAAAGTCAAGTTACACCTATTACAATGAATTCCGCTAGCATCATTAATGAAATTTTAGTTATCATTAAAGTACCAGAGACGTATGTTTCAGGGGACTTTGCTAAAGACAATGTATCCTCACTACGTGAGACACTGCGCTGGATGGCCAGTAACTCACTTACTCATACATACGATAAAAGCGAACTGCTCCAACGATTACGGGTAAACTGTGGTAACGATGACGGGCTCTACGAATCCTTCGTTCAGGGGATTTCCAAAGACCTGAACGATGATGATTTAAAAGCGATGATTGTGAGCTATCGTAAAAGTTTGTTTACTTTTACGAATCAAGAAAAAGTAAAAAGCATTATGAAACGGTATACTAACCAAGTACTGTTTCAACCCAACACTGTGGACTGGCGGAGTCTGATATCTTCTATTTCCGAGGAGTTAACTCCGTTTGGTGACTTAGATGAGTCTACTGTAGCAGACAGTAAACATTTGGTTACCCGTGTAAACTTCAATGACTTTAATTCTGTTCGAACAGCATTAAGCCGTGGTCAAGAAGAACAGAAATCTATCGGTGTTTTTAAGATGGGTTTACAGGGTATCAATCGGATGTGTGGTCAGTTCGGTGGATTGCGTCGTGGTGAATCTGTTTTAACGTCAGCATTACAGAGTAATTACAAATCGGGTTTATGTTTGGATATGCTGCGCTGGGCAGCAGTTCACAATCGACCGTATATGATTGACCCAGAACGGAAACCGTTGTTAATCCGTATGTCATTGGAAAACAAACCAGAGCAAGATATTTTAGCGCTCTATAAAAGTCTGGCAGAGAATGAGACTGGTTTACCAGTCGATGTATCGTGCGTGACTTCAGATGAAGCCACACGGTACGTCATTCAGGAGTTAACTAAAAACGGCTTCCACATTGACATGTCTCAGTACGACCCTAGTGAAATGACATTCTACGATGTCTTTGCCATGATTGAGGGATTGGAAAAGGATGGCTATGAAATTCAGTTACTGAACATTGACTATCTGAATATGCTTAGTAAGAAAGGATGTGCTCAAGGTCCAGCAGGTGTGGATATTCGTGACTTGTATCGTCGCATGAAGAACTTCTGTGCCAAACGTCAAACTACCTTTATTACACCGCATCAGTTATCCTCTCAAGCGAAAGAGATGATTCGGGGTGGTTTTAATCAAGCAGACTTTGTTAAAGAGATTGCTAATAAAGGTTACTACGATGGCTGTAAAGGTCTAGACCAAGAACCTGATTTAGAAATCCATCAACACATTGTTCAGGTGGGTGAGGATGAAAAGTATCTGACATTGCGGCGCGGTAAACATCGTAAAACGGGTGAAACGCCGACACGTGATTTGTACTGTGTATATAAGTTTGAAAACTATGCGAACATTCCTGATGATATATTGGGAATAGACCGTAGCCGTAAATCAGTAGGCGGTAGTACCATCTCTGAAGGCGGCGCACCTGCTTGGTGGGATGGCATGTAATAGTGCCTGTTAACGTACTCCTTTTATCTCCGACCTTCGTGTCCGATAAACAAAAAAAAAAAGAATTCATAGAAAGAAGAGCTAGCCGTACTCGCAGTTGCGAGTACGGCTAGTCTATGTCCTTTTAGTCGTCAGTATCACTACTGTCAGTATCTACTTGAGTATGTATATCATCTACATAGGGGGTATAGTTACTGCCACGACCAAACTGAACGGGCTGGTCATCTAGTGGTACACGACCCACTATCATAGTACCATCAGGCGCTGGTCCAGTAATCGTGTGTGGCATACCCGCATTGTGTAAAGTCTGCATACGGTTAATGTACGAAGGCTGGTCGACAGACGCACGGCTAGGTCGGCGACCACCAAAGTCTGGACTACGCGGGGGCATGTGAACAGGTGCATGCGGTGGCATTTGAAACGGTTGTGGTTGGAGTGGAGCATATGACCGTGGGTCAAATGGGGCTGGTTGATACCCAGCAAAGCTGGGAGCTTGAATGCTATTGCTGGTGGTATAAACAATTGACAACTTACTCGCACCAACTTGTGCTTTAGCGTAGAGTAATTGTTCATTACCCATCGGCAGTTCTTCAAAGGTCAGCTGCATGTAATTAAAGGCACGGTTGAGCATGTCTTTTAATTTCTGCTGATACGATGGTGGAACTAACACGAGTTTCGCTACCGTATTTTCAGAATGCAGTATGGAAATAATGATACTAAGTTCATTACTTAATGTCATCACAATACGACCGATGACTTGCTCCCAATCAATAGCAGGTTCGTCAGGTGCACGACAGATTTCATTAAAGCGCATATCGGTAATCTGTGCGGTAGCCCGATATACTAAGTCGGAATTCCAAACAATCGTATTCACCGATTGTTCTGGTATGAAATGTTTATTGCTAAACTCCTGCGATTTAATTTCAGGACTGATTTCAGGTTTGGTTTGTTGTTGCGTATGTGACCGCATGGTTATATCCTCGGGTTGAGCGTTTAAATTACGCAACGGTGTGGGTAGGCCATAATGTGCTTTGATATGTGTTGCAGGTATCAGGGGTGTATGCGCATAGCGATTTAATATTCGGTTATGCAGGTCTGCATGAAAGCTTAATATATCGCCACGGTATTGCACCAGTATATAATCCAGTACTGACTGAGGTATATCTGCCTCAAACAACTGACTGTAACGCATATCCGCGGTATCGTGAACTTGCTTAAACAAGTCATCGTTTGCGCGCATGAATGCTTTAATGATGAAATCCGATGACATGCCTGTACCACCAAAATTTAATGGTACAGTTAGCGTATGTACAGCAGTATAGTCATTTAATGAACCATCCGCATCGTAGAACTTAATGTGTAGTGTACGCGGCTCTACGCCTACATCTTTTAACATGCGGCGCAATGTAAAGTACAGTTGAGTCAATGCTAAGTAATGCTCCAGCGGAGAATATTTGTCACTAACCGTGTAGCGACCAAAATCCCCATGTGGTAGGTGTTCGCGCATGTGGCTGGGTAGGCACAAGGTAATTGATTCGAAATAAGTTGCACGTGGATTGAACCAGTCAGACTTAAGTGGCTTTTTCTCACGGGCATTAAATAACCAACGATTTAAACCCATGTCGATGTTTATTAGAAACGTAAACGGTGATATTTCATCGACTGGCTGAAAGCCTGGGGATATTCCCACGGCAAACATACTGGAACGGTTAAACTCTGCATCCTTGATTTTAACTTGCGGTTGGTCTTTAATGTAAATAACCAAGCCTAATGTAACTTTGTTCATTGTGTACTCCAGGGTAATAGAGTGTAGGGATAGGTCACGGCCTATCCCTACACTGAGGTTAGTTGCGAAAACGTAAATGGTTAACTAACGCCGCAATATCGGCTTGGTCTTTATCTCGATTCAAAGCTCGCTTCTGACGCAGCAATGCTTTGAGGATGTAACAAGTAACACCGTCAATGACCACTAAATCAGCGGGTGTTATATCTAACTCTAGTAGAATATCCATCCGCATATTGTCGATAATTAAATTGGGCGTACCCTCGGGAATGTACGCGTGGTTAGCGCGGAAGGGCGTAGATACAATGTCCAGTGCGGTACTGGCTTTATCAAAAGCATCCGAATGACAGCCACTATCTACATCCCCTGCATCTGCACGTAATCCATGGAGCACCATAGCCGAACCGCTAGATACCCATAATTCAGATTGCTTTAGTCCCGTAATCGCTAGCATCTTTTTGTAAGTGCGAATAATTGCGGCACGATTTAAACGTTTAGCTTCCATGTAACTCTCCAGGTTATATTAGAACGACAAAGCAAACTAGCTCTATCACCTAAATAATGTATCTTTGAAATATTCTAGAGTGTAGGCTTATCGCCTACACTCTAGAATGGAGGTTTTACAGATATTGTTCTAACACATTACAGATATCTTCTTCCACCAACTCACGGTCTTGAGCCCCATTGATGTGGATAAAGCGTGTCTTACCATTTTGCTCTTTTAAGAACGATTGGTAAACTGCTCGACGAGCATCAAACACTGCCTCACTAACTTCTTCTAAACTATCTGTTTTTAAACCACGACCCACAATACGGTTGTACGATGTTCGATAGTCAACGTCTAAAATAAAAACAATATCTGGAACGCGATTATAATCACGAGTACCCAAACGACATAGCGTAGGGTTTAGATTAGTTCTGTTCTGATATACAAACGTCGACAAATAACAACGGTCAGTTAATATAAAATCTTCAGAGGCTTTATCAATTAACTGCTCTAAGTTATCTAATCGTGCAGCGTTCACCAACATAGACAACACACTATCGCTAGGGCGATAAAGTAGCTCATCCAATGTTTTAATAATGGTTCGAATCTTTTCGCTTAATGCGGTGCCGCCTGGCTCACGAATCGTTAAACAATTGTAACCTTTGTAACGAATTAATTGTTCAATGAAATTAACGGCAGTGGTTTTACCACTGCCGTCTAAACCTTCTACAGCAATATAAAGCTGCTTAGGTGTTTTTGTAATCATGGGTAATATCTCCTTCGATGGGGCTGATGTTAACAACAAAAACATTTTCGTCTTTGAGTATTGTTTTTAACAGTACGGTTAATGCATCCAGTAGTTGTTCTCGATACTCGCAGAATACTTTAGGATGCGGTGTGGGTTGAAACGTAAGTGCCTTTAGACGAAACATTTTAGGTATAGCAGAAAGCTTATTCACTGCCATGACGTCAATATAGGTATTAAAGATGTTTCGGGTATCGCCTATTTTGGAAGATACGTACCACGGGTATATCATACCCGCGTACCCTAACTCCAGTTTGATGGTATCTACCCGAAGCTCATTCATGTCTAAGCTCATAGGGGGCTCCAGAGGTCAGGTAGCAGCGTCAGTTAATTTAACGGCTCGTTGTACAAAAATGGTTAATGCAGTATTAGAAATAAAGCGTCGATTGGAAACGTTAACGTTAGTAGCAGTCTCATGGGCCTGTACACCTACTAGCGTACCGTAGAGCTCTTCAGCTCGATTATTTTGTAGGTAGAGATAGCGTACGGGCATACCAGGATAGATAACGTTATCGTTAGCATTCTCCCACACGGCTTGAATGAAACTACCTGTACGTCGAGCTAGTCGGCCCATCTCTACTAACGGGTTAGATGTAATAGCTTCAGGACTTTCTACTACATTGTTAATGCCCTCAGCTCGATTTTCAGCTAGGTATTCCTGTACGTTACGGGCTTTGTTGACAAACATTTTATTGTTTTCAACCGTAACAAATCCAGCAGGAACAGCATCTGCATTAACAAAGCGTACACCATTACCTTGATTTAATTGCTCTTGTTCTGAGAAATCAAAATGTTTAACTTGCCCCGTTACTAACAGTATAACCTGCGTAGGTGTTTCACGGTACGTACGTTCCGTAGAAGCCAGTCGATTAGCGGGTATGTTAATAATGGTCAGCGTCTTAGGACTACTGTCATAAGCTTTTAAATCATAGGGTGCAAACACAAACCATTGTTGTTTCTGTAGATAGGCTTTAAACCCAGCACTATACAGACCACCGCAGTTGTTGTGGATGTAGTCACCGACATCCACTAACTTTGTTAAATGCGGAATAATGATTTGTTCTTTTTTAATCTTACTAGGCCGTCCTAAAACTGTAACGCCCTTCACTGACGTATCGCTATCTCGAGCTGTGACTTGTGAATGTTTGGTCAGTAAAAATACTAATAACTCAATACCTGAGATATCGTGGTAGTTATTACCCACGGTCGTCTTACGGATTTGGTGTATGATAACAGGGAGTAATTGAAAACGAACGTTTTCAAACATACCCCGTTCTGATATTTCTTTAGTAGCCGTTAAAGGATTGTTACCCTCTACTAAACCAGACTTGTTATCGTACAGCGTTGCTTTGTAACGCTGTGTTTGAATCACACCATTGTTATCTTTAGCAGCCATGATACCTTCAGTTAAGGCAATCTTTCTGACTGTAATTTCTAAAAGAGTTTTATTCGGGATAAGGTCGTATTCTAAAACCCCCATTGGGACAGCCACTTCAATGTTTAAATTATCACAGTAATTCTCAATGAAGTTTGCCACTAACTCACGCTCTACAACAAATAAAGCGTCAATGTTCTTTTTGTCTACGTGGATAGTTACCTCGTAGGTAAAGGCAATGGGTTTAGGGCCTTCAGCGGCTATTTTAGCCGCCTCATCAAACAACAGGGATTGTTCTACACTCATCAACCGTAATCCTTCATAACGATGCGCGCAATGCGCTCAGCGACGGAATTAACCATCGCAATGTTAACTTTACCCGATTGTCTTTCCTCCATGAGTTTACGGGGAAGTAAAGAGGCTCGTAATAAAGCACCGTGGGAACCGAATAGCGTACTGACTTGTTGTGTCTGCATAGGTGCTAATGTGGTTTCTTTAGCTTCCTTCAAAGGTTTCATCTGGATTAAGAATTCTTCCAGTATATAGAAATCTTCAATTGCAGGATGTGTACAGAAAGGATGATGCGTAACAATCCATTCCCAATTACGCAAATGATTATCAACGATTTTATAAATCGACAGAATGTCATCATTGTTTACGAAACGGATACTCGCACCTTCCTCAAAGTAACACACCATCGCCGCAATGGTTTTATACTGCACGCGACCAGAACGCTGAACTTCTTTATCTTGTTCCTCGTCGCCAGTAGTAATCGTACCTTCCTCCGCTACGACGGCAGTACCTCGCATGAAGATTTCGGGTATGATACATAGCCACGGCCAGTTAAAGATTTTGTAAGCATCTGACTCTTCCTCCTGCACCGAAATGTACGTCATCATATACCTCGTTGTGTAGTTTTTAACATCGCTAAAATAATGGGAGTGTAGTAGAATTTCTCTAGTCGTCCCCACGTTTTAGCGGATTGACAGAAACTGAGTAGAATCGCTGGATTGACCTGACCTTGTTCTAAGTAACTCCAGACCATTAATTCAAACTTAGAACGGTTAGTTGTCTTATCATAGAACTGTTCGGTCAGTACGTAGTGTTCATCTAACACTACGGGATGAATGGAGGAGATTTCTTCTGAAACAAAAACCGTATCGAAGGAGAACTCATCGGGTGGGAATGGTAGACCATTTAAAATGTTATTAAACGCTACCGAAGGTAATTCGATGTCCATGTCATTTAAATCACGGAGCACACCAGTCGTTAACTGATACGTGGGGCGATAATCTAAATCCACGGAGTTACCTAGCGTTTTAGCACCTACCACCTGTAACACACCAGAATAGCGTACACTCTCGAATAAAGGTAAACTACTGAATGCTGTTACGGGTAGCAGACCATACGGTTTAAACGCATTGTAGAGCCTGTCAGCCTCCATGTAAAGGATTGCATCCCAGAAGCTACCACATTCCGTATAAGGCATACCGCCACAATTTAATACACGGATTTTAGGCAGTAGTGGATGTTCACGCATGTTGTAGATGGCTACGATGAAACGCGTTACAAACGGGTCGTAGGTAGGACATAGTTGGCCTGGGACTAGAATAGTCCCATACTCACGAGAGTAGAAATCAGTTAACCAACGATTCAGTAGCTCACGTTCAGCATTCCCTAGACTACTATACATCTCAGATTCACTGGATGTGATGATAGGGTTCTGCCCGTATGTTAAGAAATTACGCTTAAAGTAGTTAGTCTTAACAACTTGACTATTAAGCTCATCCATTAACGCTTGGTCTGCGTAGCGAGCCCATTCAAACGTAATGCGATAACATGTTTCTTTGAAATAGGTCAGTTTAGTTACTGTCGTAACGGTAAACTGACCTAGACGCCCATCACCAATATCTGCGACAAACGCATCACCCGCATTCGGTTTTAAAAACGGGTAGGTAATGGCTTCACCTGTAACAGTTAGCTGACTGGTTTCGTTATCGTCGCTAGTCGATAACGAACCTTGTAGCTTCATTTCGTAATTACGGATTAAAGTGTATTGCTGGTAGACAGGTAACTGGTTCGGTTGAAACGGTGATAGTGACTCATCACGACTGACTACTTGACTGTAGTAGTCTACAATAAACGTGGAGCCTTCGATGTGCGTGAGAATTGCGGCTAGCGATTCTTTCTTACTGTCTATTAAACTGTGTTTAAAGTCAGGAGAAGTTACTCCGATATTGGGGTTCTCCCCCGCCTCGGGAGGACGGGGTGGATTGGCGGGTATACTAACGATAGGCATGACTTAACTCCCGTGGGCTTGCACTGTAAATGAACCCACTAAATTCCAACTATACAAAGGATTGATACGGGCTGCTGTTTGATAGTAGGCTTTTTTATCCATCTGTACTACAATAGACTTAAGCTCGCCTGGAGCTAGTATCCCCGAAGGACGTATGTTAGGAATATAAACCTGATTCGGTTTACGTAACGCAGGTCTAGTCGTTCCACCTAACTGGTGTAGTGTCTCAGGCGTTGAGATGAGCGTTTGCACCGCAGCGGCAGTAACTACTCCATTGGTAGGAGTATTAGTACCATTAGATGGAACATTGTCTACTGTCGGTGAATTAACATTAGTCGCTGTGTTACTAGGATAAATGTTGTTAGGCACTAACTTGGTTTCACGTACGAAACTAGCAATGCGTGTCAATTCCTTTTCTTGCTCACGTGTAGTCAGAATAGGTTTTACTCGTTCATTGCGTTCTATTAAAATCTCACGGATTAATGCGGCGGTAACGCCATTTAAACCCGTAATAGTTTCTTGAGTAATAATTGTAGGGTCTATTGCAATTAACAAACGAATAGCTGTCTCCCCATTTTCAGATAGGGTTTTAATTGCAGCGGGACTTAAATTCATTAACCGTTTGTTTAACGACAATGTAAAGTGATATGCGGAGCGTATATCCAAAGGGTCAGCGTAATGGATATCTAACTCAGGGGAGATGATAAGCTTACTAGGGTCCATTAACTGACGACCGCGATACAGAGCTACCGTAAACACATTCTCATTGTTAGTAGTAATGGACAACGGATTCTTTCTCATGTAGGCTAGAATCCACTCGGGTAGACTAACATACCCGAGTTGGGTTAAACTGATAATTGCATGTGGGTTATCGTTATCTCGTTGTAGCATAATGCGTAGTAGATTCTGATGGTCGGGGTATTCATAATCAGGATACCAGTCATCAAAGTACGGAATCGGAATACCGGGACGAGCACGCCATGCGTGTGCATACCGTGTTTCGTAAGTAAAGCTTCGGAGAATAGCGGTAGACAACGAGGGCTGCGTCACGTAATCTTCTAGCTCCGCGGGTTTAACATCAGGATACCATTTGGGCAATAACTGATTATGAACCATCAATGGATATTCCATGACCAGTGAGTTAGGCGCATCAAATACGTACGTGTAAGTAAAATTAATAGACCATGTACCACTATCATCTTGTTTATCATAACGCGGTGGATTTGTAGGGAAATCAAACCAACCTAATATCGCTTGTTGTTTTTCTTTAATCACAAAGGTAGGATTGTTACCCGCCTGGTCACGTATGACGGTCATCTTATCGCTAAAGTGATTCTTTAGATACGTACCGAAATCCTCACCATAACCACCCTGTAGTTCCCGTAACTGATGTAGCTCCAGTAGAATAGCTAGGCACTCTACGTTCACGGGATAGTGGTAATTAGCTAAATGTAGATTCTCTGCCACGCCTTGAGTCGCACGACGCTTCATAGTACGCATCCATGTGTCTGCGCTGGTTTCATCCGTAGCTGTCATGATTACATTAACAGTTGCTGTAACACGCTGATACACAGGTTTAATAAAAATGCCTAGGTCAGCATCTACAAAGAAGCAAATGTTATCGGGACGTTTAACTGCTACTGAAAGAGCATAGTCCTCGTTGTAATCTTCCACAACCTCAATGGTAATGCGGGTATCACCAGGCAATCTATTCAGTGCATCTTTGTCATCTAATGTACTACCAGGCACAGGTAATGCAACCGCAGAACCTTTATAGCGTAATGATGTATTTTTAGATATACCAATACGACTACAGAGGTCTCGTATAACATCCACGGCGATGGGTCTAGAGACGCAATCGCTGACTTCAGGTATCTCTAGGCAAATCTTTGGCATGACGTAATCCTCTTTGAACTCATAAAATGGCATACACCCATAGCACTGGCTATGGGTGTATTTTCAATAGGGAGGCATGTTTAATATACCTAATTCGCTTTGTACGTAGTTATAATAAAGTGTTTTATCCATCCATTCAGGTAAGAATACCAATACAACATTTATTGTATCTTTCTCAGCACACGTAACCCACGCAATGGGCATGTTGTGTAGTTTTAAATCTTTTAAAAAACCACGATGAGACGCGCTATCTTTCATTGCGATACAGTAAACGGTTTCGCTGATAAATGATTTTCGAGTAACGTTAACCGTGCCATCATCAAACACGGCGTGAAGTAATGCAGTAGCGTCAGATATCTGCATGGATTTAATCGTGTAGTAAGGGAGATTTTTACGCTCGAACAGTCGGGTAGTAATGTTTATTTTCTTGAGTAATGATAAGGTCTTTAGAAACTGTGCTAAGTCAGGTTTGTTATGCGCATTCATTTTTAGCTTTACCTTAAAAGTCAATCACAAATAATGTTTAAAACCCAAAAAAAAAAAGCACAGGTGTAACCCTGTGCTCATCACATTACATTACATTACAACCGCCAGATGCTTTTGGCAATGTCACACTAGGTATATCCTGAATGTACATAACCTTTTCCATATCTAAACGACAACCCGCACCACCCACCAATACTTGCAGTGTAGTGTTCACTCGACCCCACCATGTTGTTTTCATTTTTAACAGAATGCAAACAGTAATTCCAATTTCGGGGTACGACTGAATATTTAGGTAAGTGGTATTCATCTTAACTGAACCTAAGGCTTTTGCAACTTCGGTTAAGATGGCAGTTTGTTCTCGACGTGTATGCCCTACTAACAGATTTTCAACACCGCTATGGGCTGTCCAGAAGTCTACATCCTTTAAATACCAGATAGACATTTGTTTGTGTCGAGGGGTTTCCTCATCCGTGTTTTTACTGCCAGTGATTAGGACTCCATCCATATACGGTGTACGGTCAGAAATGGTGTGGATTTCAAAAGCGTCGAATAAGGATTCAATGGATGTTTTCAGTTTCATGGGTATCTCTCGTTGGTTAGTATTTTTTAGATTTGCGTTTACCACGTGACTTTTGGATACTGGTAGGGTCAAAATACTTAGGTGTGGCCGACTCTACGTATTCCTTTAAACTGACATGGCGAACATCGTAAGGTGATTCAAAATTAGGCATGTGTTCCCGCATACGTCCACGGTAGGCGATAATGAGGGGCTTTGCAGCATTCATTAATTCTAATATCTTTCGATTAAAACGATAGTTACTACCTAGTACTATCGTTGCAAATTCCTCCAATGATGGAGGTTTGCTTTTACCTTCACACATAACTCCTCCTCGGTAGTGGGCTCACGCCCACTACAAGCCATCAGACTATTTACGTTGCATCATGTTGGACAAGAAATCAACTGCATCTTGACCGTAAGTACCGCCAGCTACCATGATGTTAAAAGTAATGTAAGGCATTAAGATATTACCTTCATCGTCTTTAAACCAACCCCAGTTAGCTAACAATACCATCACGAAGTTTGATACATCACTATCAACTGTATTGGCGACTAAGATAGATGCATTGTCGCGGGTTTCACTGCTAACCTTATCAGTCGCACGCTGTAACCCAGTCATGAATTTCAATACACCGGGATTATCACTAACACCTAGTGCATCCGTAAAACCAGTAAAGCAATCGCGAGCAATCGTCATTAAGTTTGTTAATGTATCCTGCAACGTAATGGTTGGACCTTCAGGTTGGGTCGTAGGATGATACGAAAGAGTGGCGTTGAGTAAATCCAACATACCCTTATCACCATCGAGGTGATAAGGGGTTAACAACGCAGTGCCCGTATCGGATTGGCTTTTTAAGCCAAATACCGAGTTTTCAGAAACACAAGCTTTAAACTCATTATCAGGATAAATCATATCCAACAAAGTAGATAACTCTAAGTTGGTATTCAGAAAACGGAAATGTTTGTTGACAGCATCGGGAGTAGGTGTGTTCATGTCAGATTCCTAGGAGTTGAGTGTTAGATAAGGTGAAAGTTTTTCTTGTTCCAGTGTATGCGTGAAACTTAAATCACGCATACGGCGAGTAATGCCTTGTTCAAATGCACGTACCACCATCGCTATGTTTTGTAAAATAGCAGGGTAGTCACGCACTGCTAAAAACTCCACTAAGTAATAGTTGGGGTAGCCTTTATACGGTTGGTATTTAAAGACTTCTTGGAAACCAGCTACGCCAGGTACAAACACTACATTGGCTTCGTCCATGCCGTTAGTTATATCCACGTGGTTCTTTAATAAGCGCATTAATTGTTCGCGATTATACACGCAGCAAGTCAGCGTGTAGTTGTAACGACCACCCGCTTGGTGTTCAGGTGAGCGAACATAGTCCGAATGAATCAACCAACCATTCTTCAGCCATGTAGACTTAGGTAACAACTGACCTAAGACGTCGTAGAGCGTATTGTTAAACAGAGTAGCTAGATGTAACTCTAGCTGTGACTTTAATGCGGTCATGGTAATCTCGCTAATCAAATGAAGGGTGTGTGCGAGTAGCACATCGATGACAGACGGTGGGGTGTGGGATGCCCGCTAACACCATTGCCCCGCAGTCAGGGCAATGATACTGACCAATAGGTTGCCCTATGAGTCGTTCAGGCTTTTCGTTGCACCGAGACGACTCTAGGTTCCCTGTAGTGTCAAACTCGGTATAACAGCGCCCACACATTTCTACTGGCGGTATCCATTCTACTTCATTCTCATCCTTTGCCGGACAACTTATATCCATATCTGACCACCATGGCGCTACCCAGTCTTTATCTAGAGTGGGTTCATTAACAAAACGAACATCAGCAAAGCGAGTGGTCATCGCTTCGATTTGTACTTCTTCTTCAGTGGGTTCAGTTTGCATGGGTATCTCCAGTACCTAAAAATAAACATCGTACGTGCCCGCTAACTTCGTCAAATGTTTCATTATCGAGCATAGCGGGAATGTGGGTATTGGCTGCTGCTCCTAATTCAGTGATGCCCATAGGCTCATCTGAATTAAATGCTACTTTCTTTTGTCTTACCTGTACATTACGTCCCTGCACTATTTTCAAATCCAACGTTAAGATAATTCGCCAATTAGCTTCCAGCCGCGAATAACGTTCACACCCATTATGAAACTGAATGGGGTTTTGTTTCGCATCCATTTCATCCTTATCATTAATAAAGATTTTAAAATCAAAAGTAGCATACGGTCTAAACTGTTGCGCGTTAGCACGCGCTTTACGATTACTGGTTTTAGCCATACCAACCTCAGTTAAACTTGGACGTTGCTGGGTTACTAAAAATATCTACGCCGCGGTCTTTGATTTTGAGCTGACCGTGATAATCAGAAATCTTTTGTATAGCCTCACGACCTAAAGCAACAATTAACTCCATGATAATATCACCAGGACCACAACTACCGAAGTAAGGTTTAGTACGAATATTAATAAAGAAACCAACGCCCCAGTGTTCCATGTTAGCATTTAAACCACAGCTATACAGTGGTGCACCATTGGGGCCAATAAACGCGTTAATCACTGAACGCGTTTGCCCCTGTAACTCATCAAAAGCACCGCACTTATTGCCAGCTAAGTTATCAATAGTGTAAGCTACTGAACGCATAAAGCAGGGTAATACCATTGCTGCCACTTCTTGTGCTTCAGCGGGATTGCGGTAACCTAATGCAATGCTATACGCATGCACAGTTTCCACTGGGTCGGGTGCAGTGCTTTCACGCCGATACTTATCTTCGGCATAATCGGGTACGGTCAACTGGTAAGGAATAAGCCCCAGTTTAACATCGGGAGGCATTGGTACGTCACCGTAGATAGCGCGTACAACAGACTTAACATCTACAGTACGTGACGGTGTGCGACATTCATAGGTAAAATCTGACATTGTATCCATCTCGAACTCCAAGAGTTTAGGGGGCAGTTAGTTTAGATTGCTGGGAGCATTATCAAAAAGACGACGAGTAGAATCCATAGTATCGAAAATTTCTGATTGGTAATGTGCCAGAATTTGACGATAGCAGGCCGACGGAGTAATAATGGCTTGAAAAATAATGTAGGATGGATTATCCCCTACAAAATCTTCTACACGTGCAGTGATTAATACGTAGGTATCTACTGCATCTACATGCGGATTAGATGGAAACCCTACTGCCAAAAAGTAATGTTCATTAGCGCTATCGGGCGCAATGAACGAACTACAGGATGAATGAATGGCAGCGCGTAGATTATTCATTGCTGTTTTGGTTATGCTATTAGGATTTAACGACATTGCATGTTGTCGAATATCTTCGTATAGTGTAACTAACACTAGCAACATGGCGTTATCTGCATCTTCTTTATCTACGACTTTTGTTAGTAGACAATAGCATGTTGTAGTTTGACCGTCGGGGTGTTGGATGTACGTGTAATCAAAAGAGTTTTCGGCTAACTCACTGAACCCGATGGACGGGAACCGCGGAGTTCCTACATCCGAATGTTTTAATTCAGTGGGGAATAAATCTTTCAAAGTAGGGACGATATCTGTTTCACCATCCATTGATTTTAACAGGTAGGTATTAGAGCGTGTCATGGTAGACTCCTTAGTGTAGGGTTTCAAATTTACGAGTTTTAGGTATAAAGTTAATTGCGCTTTCGGGTGGCGCTAGATTAGCTTTAATGTATTCAGTCACAGGACTAATCGCATGGCCGTTAGCGATTAACACGGTAACTTTAACTTCGATGTCATTGCTATCTAATTGCGTAGTATCCAGCAATGCTAGGAATCCGAATTTATCCGTATAGGTAGATATCATGATTCGCTCCACAGCGCGGGTATCGTCATCTGCCATGGATATAAATGTGGCTACTATTTTCCGACAATATTCATCCACTGTCTCTACGATGACATGTGATTTTAAATCTTCTAGTTCTTCGCAAATACTGACGCCTACTGATTTTGCGAATTCTAAATTAGCTAGACATAACTCACGGGCTGCTGGTATTGTTTTTACTACGCAGAACTGCTCGTAGGATTCGCAATGCACCGGCATTGCACTATCTGCGGTACTATGATAGCAGCGATAGACGCGTTTAAGTTGAGTAGGGTAGCCCGATTGTAAATACATAAAACCATCGGCCATAGAACTAACTGTAAAGTTTTCAGGACCAGTAAAGATTTGTGCTAGTAAAGGAGTTGTCATTGTAAACCTCGTAGAAGAATGAGTAGTTGCACTCACTTAAATAATGTATGCTTGTAATAAATTACATTTAGGGTCAAATCAGGGAGTGGCGTGAGCCACTCCCTGATTCCTATTCACTACTGGCTAGAGCGCGATTACCAATTACTAAGATACTACGGTTTACTTTCATGACCATAGCTGACACGGTAGTACAGGTTTGGATTAACGAAGCAGTAATATAACTGTTGTAACGAATCGCTGTTTTGTAATACGGAATATCAGTACTGGGAATTTCACCGACTGATAGTCGTTTTACCAGAAACTCAGTGTTATCTAACAGCTTGTCTTTATTGATACAAATCTCATCGTAAATCTTTTCGTAGTTTTCAATCTTATCACACAGATTTAAAACCAGCGTACACATCTGTTTCATTTCATCTAGAGTAGGTGTGTTGATTGTACCGGACTGACTGACTCGTGTTTTGTGTAGTTCTTTGGTATCGGTAAAGGTTAGCGTGTTAGCAATGATAGACTCTGCTCGAGCAATTGGGTTAGAGCTATCTAGAACTGCGGTACGTGATACGAACAATGATTTATCCGTAGGTAGGTTACAAACCTTCCATACCTGCCCTATGAACCGTCTATCACTAACTGTGGTTAATTTAAATGCGGGTGGCGTGTTACGACTCACTAAGAACGCTACCTCACTGTTAAGTTCGTTTAAAGATAACGCAGGGTCATCTTCATTGAAATTTTCAGTTTCGTAAACAAGGTTCTTTAATACGCCATTTCCAATAGTGGCGTATTCGTTTAGATAGAAGTCTGATAGTAACAGTAAGTTATCTAACATTCGAATAATGTCAATAGGGTAACGCGGTAGTTTATCATCTACTGACAATATACCAATCTCTTGTTCTAGGTTTAGTGTGGATGTCCAGAGGTGAGTGTTGTTATTGTTATCTTCTAGTTTTTCTAGTAAGCGTTTCGTATGGAAACGCATACGCGCTACCGAGCCAAACATGGCCGATAAGAAACGTGCTGTATTGCTCCAGATGGACTTTAACGCTGCGGAGAGTGCACGGAAGATAGCGAGTACTTGGTCTGACATATCTTCGTTAGAAACGTTTAGACAGGGGGTGTCAATGATGCCGTTCAGTTGAGTTAGGTTGTATTGTATCTCGTAGAATGCATCGGATGTATTTTCTTGTAAAACAGCATCGGTAGAATAATCAAGGAACTTAGACATGTGGGTGTCACTCGTAAAAGGATGGTCATAAGTTACGGTTAGACTAAAAAAAAAAAGAGTCTTCATGACTCTTTTTTTTTTTGTTTAGGCTTGCACTACTAAAACCTTAGCCCATTGAAGTGCAACTGGGTCGCATGGTGAAACGTTTAACGTTTCACTGAGTTGTTTAAAACAACTGGCCAATGTAGGGAAGCTAACGTCTTTCGCTGGAAGCGGTTCAGGTGTTCTGATTGAAACATTGGGTTTAAGAATTGCTTCTCTAACTTTCGTAACCATCATATCAAAGAACCAGGTTATTACACAAGGACCACCGCCGTCAGCTACATACTGCGCATCTTTTGTTAGTATAGGGTCTTTAGAAATATTCCAAAGACGATTGGATATTGCTGGGTCAAAATTTGTTTTTAATTTTTGCAAACAGTCTTCTGCTTCAAAAATTAATTTTGTTTCTGCATCATTAACATCAAGATTAGATGTTGCTTTTGCGCCATCAATACAAACCAATAAAAGTTCGATTTCCATTGGTGAAAGTTTACGTGTTGACATAATGAACTCCAAAATGCTTGCTAAAAAGAATAAAAGATTGAGTGGGCGCAAGCGAATTAACTCTCTCACCTTTGTAATATATACCTGAAATAAAATGGAATAGACATAATAAACCACACAGGGCTAGCCCTGTGTGGTTTATATAAACTTAACTAAAAGTTATTTGTATTGAGCCAACGAACGCTCAGCCCATTGCAATAAAGCTTGTGAAACTTTAGTGCAGTAGTTAATGAACGAGGATTCAAACGTTGCACCGAGACGCAAGTAAGCCATTGCGGAACCAACAACGTCTTTAATGATGCGGCTACGTAAACCTAAGTTTTCAGTATCTGCCTCACCTTCGTTGCCAGTATCTTTCTCAGCGGAAGAGATAGCTTTGTTGCCATCTTTTTCCATTTCAGCTTGCATCTTTTCACGAGCCTGCCAAGTTTTGTTATACTCGATGATTTGGTCCATAGTGTCTGAAATAGCATCACAGACTGAACGAACTTCCGAGCTGGACATGGTTTTGAATTCACCAGTACCGTCGATTTCTTTTGGCTTTGCCAAGAAATCAGTGAAACGAATGCTGGTAGCACGAACCATACGCTGAACGGTAAACTCTGCACCTGTCATGAATGCAGGTGTTGGTGTGCTAGCTACAATAGCTTTACCGCCCAACATTTCTACAGTAATACCATGCTGCGCATCTGCACCAAAACGAGTACTCAAATCAGTAGCATTGCCTTTGCCGATTGCCATTAAACCTTTTTCATGGTCTTTGGCAGACGCTGACAAAGCACCAAAAAGAGCAGTAGCACCAAAACGACTTGCGCTGCTAGCGTATACTTCACTCAGTGTTTTACCAGTCAATGATTTAAGTGCAGCGGAATCTTCCAGATTCTGAGTTAATGCGCCAAAAGCTGTCGAAACTTTTTCCATTTCGCCTTTGGATTGAGAACCTAAAAAGCCTTCACAAGCTTTTTCGAGTTTCTTCATTTGTTCGGCGGCAGCTGCTGGCTGTGGTGTACGACCACCCATATGTAACTGGCTTGTCAACGATAGCTCAATAGTACGCTCTTCGGCACTACCAGTAACGTCAGCGGATTTCTTGGCCAATGCTTCTGCACGCGCTTTGATTTTTGGCGCAGCATCAGTCATTTTCTTCCACCAGCCGCGAAGCTTGTTCCACATTGCTTTTACTTTGGCAACCAATGCTGCCCAGAATTTACGCAATGTTTCACCAACGATTTCGATAGAAAGCGTTGTAGCACGACGAGACGATGTACCGCCACTAAAGCTTTCAAAAGAAGGCATGGCAGGCATAACAACACGGGCAGCTTTCTTACCTAAAGCACCGCGTAAAGCGATGTTAGCAAACACAGCGGATTCGCGTGTCAAACCACCATTAGCAGCAGCAGATTCTAAAGCAACTTGGATTTCTTCCAAGTTTTCGATAGAGTCTTCAGTCGCTTCAACATCAGTTGCAGCTTCTGATACTTCAGCATCAGCATCAGCCACTTCTAACATTTCGCCTTCAACAGTTTCAGAACCGTTTAAGCCTTCACCTTCTTCACCAGCAATAACGCTGTCATCATCTTCAAAGCCTAAAGCTACGCCCAAGGATTTACCGATTTTAGTTTGTTTAGCCATGGCTAAATCTCCAATTATTGATTGCAATCAAATTAAAGAGGAATGAGGCTGCATTGGTTTTTTAGCAACCCCAAACAGTACGTGCGCTGTACATAACATATCTTCAAAGCCACCAGGTTTCGAACACCACAATCCAATGAAGTTTTCAAACTCTTTTACATCTTTAAGCTTGAAAACATCTAGACGACGGTTATTAGCAGCACCAGGATGTTGGTCTGGGTATTCTGCTAATAGTTCTAGCCAGGTGGTAATCGACATGTCTCGATTACCCGTTCGGATAAACGTAACCGTATCTAGAAGGAAATCTAAATTCAGTCCATATATATTATCGTTATTGGCAATCTGTAATTTTAACCAGTGATAGAAATTACCGAACAGTTGTGAACAACGCATGCACACTTGACGTTTAAAAGCCCAAGAGTCAACATTGACTAAACCACCCGTGTAGATTTTATAGAAATTCTCAACAGCAGGGTCAGACTCAACATTGTTAACTTGAACTTGTGTCATAGATAGAGGTGACAACACATTTTCAATACGTGTCATATAACCTCTGGGATAGAGGTTAAGACGCTCCATATTCGTTCTCCATTTTGTGGAGTTTGTAATTCAGCTCCTGTAGTCTCCCTTCAGTGTACTGAATGCTAGCATCCAATTTCGCATCAGCTTTGCCCTGCGATTGGAGTTTCATTTTTAACAAACGAAACTCTAACATCTTCTTTTCTTCCTGAGCAGTTTTGTAACGACTGACTTGCCAATCTGCAATAGCCATACGAACATGGTAGATGGGGTTTAATACCAAAGGAATTAAACCCATTTTCATTGGGTCGATTTTACCGACACCTTGAGTCTGTAATAACACGTCGTAACTGGAACCGCTGATAACCGCTTTAGGTAGATTATCAATTGTCTTTTCAAAGTCTTCATTTGTTTTAGCAAATGAAACAACGTTTAAACAGGTTAAGAAATGACGGAGTTTGCTTTGCAGCCAGTCAACTTCACCTTCAGACATCGAGTACGTCGGTGCGTTGTCTGCATTCTTAGCGTCAATTTCATACGCCATGGACACAATCAAAACACGACGCGCATAGCGAGTCACAAAACTAATCGCCTCGAGAATCTGTAAGAGGTTCACACGAGTAGCAGTCATGGCATCGCGTACAACGTCATCAGCTTCGTAGTAACGTTGGATTAAAGACTCAATCACATCTAAACGTTCGTACGCTGTTTGCAACGCAGTGTAAATGCCAGTGTAGAAATTATCTTTATATTTAAAGTTAATTTCTTTAGTGAACTGAGCATTAAACTTTTGATTCCATTCGCTGGCAAACTTTAGTCGGCCAAAGGTTTCAGAAGTGGACTTGTACGGAGGTAAAGTATTTTCCCGTAACTCCTCACGGATACAACCCAGGTCTTCTAACATACGACCTTTAGTAAACGTAGGGAGCAGGGAATTTAAATAGGCATCAAACTTCATGGCTCGAGACTCCTTAGAATTGTGGGTTGTTACCCAATTGATATGCTTTTAAAATCTCGGCAACATCAGGACCAGAACCTTTGTTGGTTGCTTTCATTTGTTTAATGGATATCTCAGTAGGTTTAGAAATACCGCGATGGTAAATAGTCACTTGTTCCCACTGTGTATCGACTACCACCATCAACATCATGTAGGTCTTTTCAAAGATACGTTGTCGAGCTTGATAGCTGGAAAGTGGTGCGCCTACTTGAGATTCCAATGTAGCGGCTGTCTGTGTAGACATCACAACAATGTTAGAGGCTGTAGCTACTGAGGGACTACCTGACAACAACGCAGCAATCTTGTTATTGTTAGAACGCTCACGGATAGCTTTGTATGTGCCTGTGTTGTCTTTAATCATCGTACGGCGATAATCGTCGATTAAATCTTGACAGAGGATGTTATCACGAATGAATTCAATCTGTCCTGCGCGCCATGCATGGTAACGTTCTTTAACACCGTTATCTTTCTCACCGTGTGATAAAATACTCAACAGTGTTTGGACACCAATCGCAGAGACGATTAGACGCACGCTAACGGGGATAATCGCGCTATTGCCCTCATCAGCAATAGTAACCTCTAACAGTAAGCCTACTGAGAGATTAGAAACCATCTGTGACAACTCAGTGGTTTTACGACCCATGCCTTGTTGATGACCCACATCAACCCGTGCTTCGGCCGAGTAATTAGGCAATGCCCATACCTTACGACCTCGGGCGGATTTATATGATTCGAAACCATAGAAACCATCTTCATCGGTGACAATGTCACCGATTAACATTCCAGCATTTTCAGCAGGAGAACGGGAAGGATTGACTTTTTCCAATAACTGGACAATGTCAATCTTACCAACGTTAGTGCTGATGGCGATAGCCTGTAAATAATAGCCTGCATAAATGGCTGTTAACGACTGCATGATGTCAGTCATGTAAGGTTGGTTAATTAACGTAGAGTCCGTCAGTACGATAGGCTCTGCTCGGCAGGAACGAGTGTATTCGATGAGTGAGTCCGAACGCGCTGTTCGGAACAATTCTGGTATCTTACCTACGGTATTCAGTAAGGTATTGACGGCGTCTTTTAACATAACGATTTCCTTTATAGCTAGGAGGATTTATGGCTGGTATATCGGCAGCGGATGTAGCAAAGAAAGCACGAGAAGCCGCTGAGGTGACTAAAAAAGCTCAAGAAGCACGTGATAGTACACAGGCGGCTAGAGGCGGCAGCATAGTAACTGTAGGTAGAAATACCGCAGCGGAATCAGGGTCAGTGGATTCCGTAGGCGTTAAGTCCGGCCTAGGTTACATCGGTGCGGGGATTACCCAAGCCTACTCGGGATTCAATATCTACGGTACGGGTGTACCCGCACCGTTAAACAATGAACATCAGGGTTTTACCTTTTTTACACGTCCTCTACTGAATCTGTCATACGATAATATTACGCAAGATAGAAGCATGACCTTAATGCTCACAGAAGCGGCTGAATCAATGCCTAGAGCTGTGCGTGCATTCCTAGACCCCGTAGGTGCTAAAGGTTATGCCATGCTCGGTAAAACGGATAAACGGTATATACATCCCCCTCACGATTCACCGTTGGTGGATAACAACTCAGCATTTCTGAATGTGTTATCTAACACATTGCTATCGTTAACGGGATGGCCAGACCCTACTGTAGACACATATACTTCTAAGGAAGGCGCTTATAAAGAAAGCTTCTCCATGATGGATGGTACATGTAAGATGTTTGGTACGTGGACGATGAATGCCAGTTTCAGAAACATTGTAACTGACCCCATTAGTTATTTGATGCACGTGTGGACACAGTACGGTTCATTAGTAAAAGAAGGCGTAATGGACCCACGTCCAGAACTCCTACTGGAAAACGAAGTGGACTACATGACACGATGCTATCGTTTTATCATGGACCCTTCCAGAACGTATATATTAAAAGCAGCAGCCTGTGGTGCTGCTTTTCCCACAGCGAATTCATTGGGTGCACATTTTAACTTTAATAGCGACAAACCATTTAACCGTGACGTAGACCAAATTTCTGTTTCGTTTCAATGTATGGGCGCTGCCTACTATGACCCGATTATTCTCTATGAATTTAATCGTGTGGTCAGTATGTTTAACCCTGCGATGGATGCACTGATTAACAATAGCAGTGCACGTATGTCAGCTTACGTTTACATCCCCCCTAAGTATCGTTTGTTATTTAACAGTGCTCGTTTTAAATATCCTCGGGTTAATACATTAACCTCAGAATTAGAATGGTGGGTACGTAAAGACATTTACGATGAAATTATGAACACAAGTGATATTACTGGAGACTATAATGGCCAATCAGGTTACCTCATCTAGATTCGCGGAACGCATTAATATCCTCGCAGCGAACCCAGCAGCAATGCAGCGTATGATTCTACGGACTTTAGAAGACATGACGAATGGGGATGTTGTTATTGTAGACCCGACTAATCCGTTTGTTTTCTTAATGGAAGCTACCTGTAGTATTGCTTCGGCTGGCATGTTACAAGCCGAAGCGTTAGTGCAAAAGCTCTATCCTAAACGTGCTATGACGTCTGAGGATTTATATCGACACATGTCGGATAGCGATTATTTAAATCGCTTCGATAAGCCTGGACGTTCGGTAGTACACGTACTGATGGACTTAGAAGAGTTCCAACAGAAAGCGGTGTTAGTGCCTGACGGCAGTGGTATACGACAAATCGTAATCCCTAAACACTCTGAGATTATGGTTGCTGGAATTAAGCTGACGCTACAATACCCGATTCAAGTTCGATTGATGCCACATGGCGGCATCGGTGTGTTCTACGATACCAGCGAGATATCCCCACTCTACACATTAGAAACTAACCGCATTGACTTTAAGATAGGTCGGGTTAGTAATCGTCGATTCATGAAGTTCACCATCCCCGTACAGGAGATGGCGATTCAAAGTCAGATGATACAGTTAAACAACGTGACAGGCTTTGCTAAAGAATTTGATTATACTGATAAGTTCTTCTATTGTCGTGCATATACTAAAAATACAGCAGACAGTACATGGTCTGAAATTTTAGTGACGCACAGTGAACAAGTCTACGACGTCAACACACCTACTGTAATTGTTAAAGTGTTAGAGGGTAGACTATCAGCCACACTACCTCAAATCTATTTTAACAATGGCACTATTGAAGATTCACTACGAATAGACATCTACACCACGCAAGGTTTGGATGGTACTAATCTAGGGGCATACAAAATGGACGCCTATAGCGCTAACTGGCTCGATTACGACACGGTTGTTAATTCTCCGTACACAGCTCCATTATTTACATTCTCTGGGCTATTGCTGTTTTCTGACAGTGTGATTGCTGGTACTGCTGCGGGTATGACTTTAGATGCCCTACGCGATAAGGTTATTACCAATGGGTTATCAAACAATAACTTGCCAATTACGAACAGTCAGTTATCTAACGCAATTCAAAATCAGAACTTTGATGTAGTGACTAACTTAGATAACGTTACGGATAGACAGTTCTTAGCGTCACGTGCATTGCCTGCACCGAAGACCGTAGTGCAGAATGACTTTAATGCGGGGACTACCATTAGTCCCGCAGGTTCTTGTGTACTCACGCTACAACAAACGTTGTCTAGTCTAATGGACTTTAATACCATTGCAGACAACGGTAACCGAATGACGATTAAACCTGAAACACTGTTTACTCGTTACAATGGTCAGTTAAAGATTGTTGACAATGCAACGCATCAGGGGTTGATTAATCTAATCGGTACGTCTCCTGAAAGTTTAGCTGCGGTGATTAATCAAAGTCAGTTTGTTTACACACCGTTCTATTACGTGTTGGATGCTGGACTAGATTTGTTTGAAGTCCGTGCGTATGAACTAGACACCCCGCAGATTACATCGAAATTCTTTTACGCTGAGAATAGCGCATTGGGAATACCGGTGTCTACGCAGGATTACAGTCTCGTTAAGAATCCTTCTGGCTTAGGTTACATTTTAAACATTGTCGTGGCTACTAGCCCTGAAATCGTTGAGTTGGCTTTAGACCAACTCATTTTACAATTAAGCTTTGTCCCTAAAGGGTCTAGTACTCGTTGTGTATTTAATGGCGTGTTAGTATCACCCATTGATATCGGTACAGGTCGTCCTGTGGATGAATACTACAACTATCATTTCTACCTAGATACGAATTACGATGTAGATGCCGAGCACAATCTGGTTTTCGAACCTAGTGGCAATACGTCTCCCTTAGCGAATGAATTTGATTTAGTTTACATCGTTAAGAACCACGCGCCTTTAGGTTCTACAGTAACTAACATTGATGCCGTTTACAGCAGTACTGAGTTCGACGACTATGACCCATTGGCTATCTATCGTGGATTATCGCACGAGAAGATTACATTAGAGTTTGGTACGTGGTTAGAACATCTCTGGGTACGTTCACGCTCTGCGGTTACTAACAATCGTTATCTCAGTTACGAAACAGATGTGCCTGCGATTTACAGCGCAGACGTGTATCTGCGCGATTCCAGTGGTAACATTGTTATTGGCTACGATGCAATGAACAATGATATCACTACTACGTTATTACATGCACAAGGTGACCCTGTGTTAACTACACTAGGCCAAGCAGTGTATGAAACTGCACTGTTGGCTACACCTAATCTAACGGTATCTACGTGGTGGAGTTCGCTGTCTAATGCACTACGAGCTAGCTATCAGGTCATAGCCCATCGTGCAGGTGAACATATTCTGGATGCTCAAGGTAATCCACAGTTAGCCTCTAGTGTGCGTGACGTACATCGTCAGGTAGACTTAGTGTTAATTGATGGTCGTTATTACTTTGCAACTGAAGATGCTACTCTTACGTATCGCAATGAAATAGTGAATACGTTGGTACAATGGGTCAACGTAGAGTTAGGTGTCTTAGCATTACGTTTACTAGAACGCAGTGAGCTTTACTACTACCCTAAAATTACCATGGGTGAGATTGAAGTTATTGTCGGGGAAAATGAGGTTAGCCGCATTGACGCCGAACAATCACTAACAATTACCTACTACATGCAAGAAGACAAAGTTAACAACGCTGAACTGAAGACGACTATTGCGGCTAAAACTGCTGAGGTCATAGCCAGTCAATTACAAAACTCCACAATCTCCACGTCTTTAATGCAGTACCTGCTATTAAAAACAATGGGGGATGATATAATTTCCGTGACGTTAAAAGGATTTACTAACGATGTTTACGATACGATTACAGTAGTCGATACGGCTAAGCGTCCTAGCATCGGCAAACACGTAGTCGCATTAAGTAACTTAACACTAGCTGTTCGAGATGCCATCAACATTACGTTCTTGGAACATTTGAAAAATTAGAGCATAGCCCCGAGAGACCTAGGTCTCTCGGGGCTATAAGTTTACTTAGCAGGTAACACCGCTAATTGGAAGTGCATGCCATCTGGTTTACCCCAGACACCACCCCATTCAAAATCAGCATCGGTAAAGCACTTAACAAAACCAGCGGAGAGTGTAGGCTTACGACCAAAGCCATTCCACGCTGCGTTTAAGTCTAATGCTACACCCCATGAATGGAGTGACATGGTGGTTGCACCACGTTTACTGCGGATGTTAAAACAACCATCCCATGTTTTTAACTCATTAACATGACCCGTGCGAATTAAATTCTCAAAAGCTTTGGTTAACGGGACAATCATGTAGCGATTGCAGTAAATCTTTTTAGGGATAACACCAATCTCTAAGTGAGTAGGTACATCCCAAACGGTCATGAAACGACCTTCGTTAGCAGTAGGGTCACCAAAACGAGCCATACATTCTTTAGACGTCAACATCATACACCTCGACTATTTGGATTTAAAAAGGTCTGCCGCGGCTTTAACCTTTTCTTTAAGGGATTTCCACGCAGATTTCTGTTCGGGACTTTCACTATCGGCCATCATTGCATCGCAGGTTTTATTTAGAAATGCTACTTTCTCAGTACGAGCAGCTTCTAAATCTTTTAAGAACTCGTCACATTTGTTAGTCATTGTAACGAGTACTTGATACGAAGCGCCTAACTCACGATAGGCGCGACGGATTTCTTCAATGGCTGCTTGTTTCTTAGCTAACTCTTCAGGCGCTGACTTAAGCGTAGTTACAAAAGCCTCTAGTTCACCCTGCATATCTTTCAATAACACAGTTTGATTTTTGTCTAGGTCTTTAATAACCGATTCTAAAAAGTTAGCATGTTCAATATGGCTAAACTCAGGGAACGGTAGGTTTTTATCTGCCGTTACCATAGTCTCGCGGTAGTGCTGTAACATTTTAACAATGCTAAGCTCGTTAATCGGTAGACCAGATGGTAACTGAAAAACGATTTTATAATTGTCAACATTCACTTCACCGACGTCTTTGTGAAATAACTGGTTTTGCTTACTGGCGATTTCACGAGTCCACTTAGGAATGTTAGTGACTAAGTGGTGGGCTAAGGTAACATGTGGTGTGGGTTTGTTAATCAACTCATTGATTAACGGACAGAAATGTTTGTACAGGTGTTTACGGTAGATTTTGTTAATCGCATTATCCAACGTAAAGTCTTTGTTACCAGAACCTACTTCGGCCATGAGTCGATTCCAGCCCAGCTCTTCAGCTTTAGCATCTAGTTTCTTTTTCATCTCATGTTCGGTAGCTGCAATATCTTGTAAAATGGTGTGAGTAGTTTTGTAGTCCTCAGCTAGACGATGCTTACGGCCATCTAAGTCACGGTCTTTAATACCGCTACCTCCGCCAGAACCTCCACCGCCACTACCACCATCTTCATCTTCGCCAAACACTTTAGAAAGAATCCACGCAATTAGTGCAGCCACAAATGTACCTACACCCACCGCAATTGCAATCTTAGCACCTTGGCTCATGTCTTCTAACGCTTCTTGAGAAAGCGTTAGATTCGTACGGGTGTAGTCACGAGTAAAATGTAAATGAGTTAGATGTTTGGATTCTAAAACACCGGGCTCTAGTGATTCCATTTGAATCGCTATATCTTGGTTGACACCGCCAGTCTCACGGATGCGGGCTAAGATATCCGTAACATCCATATCTTTACCAGACCACGTATCGTGTTCTTTATCACACTCCTGAAAAAACCCTTCATCTAAGTCAGGGACTTCTTCAGTGTTTAGATGGCTAACGCCATTATCATTAATGTCTGTGGACATGATTTTCCGCCTTTTTCTTTTCGATATCTGCTGCTGCCGCAGTCATACGTTTCAATAGATTATCGAGGTCTTTGTTTGCAATCACTAAAGCAGCGTGTCCGTCTGAATAGGCTTTCTCTGAGAACTCGTAGATAGAACGCAGATTCATAACCGCTGCTAGGAAATTACCCGTTAGTTTGTATTGGGCTTCGGCATACTTGATGCCTTCCACAATAACAAACCGTACTTCGGTAGGGACTTCATTACGGTTAGCCAACTCACCTTTAATACGTAACAAAGACTCTTCGTACGTACCGCGTTGTCGCTGAAAGTATTCAGCGGCTTGACTAATAAAAACATTGGCAGTAAAAGCTAGGTGGGAAAACTCACCTAAGCGTTCCTGAAAATCGTTAATATTAGGCATACGTTGTTTGTTAGCATTATCATGAAAACGCAATGAGGATATGCGTTGAGAGAAATAGCTAGTGACTTCGCCTCGAGCAGAGTCCTTACCATTTTCGACATCAATCGCAAAACCCTCAATGGGTTGTTGGCGTGATAGTGTTAGAATCGCATTGAGGTCATTAACAGGTTCTTTCTTGATTAACGCAAAGTGCGTTAAATCCGACATCCATTTAGTAATGTACGCGTGAAAGTCTGGCTTCTGACTGGCACTGTGTTGTTGGTGTATTGCGGTACGGTCGTACAAGTCACCTACGAAACCATCCATAGACTCCCATAACTGCATGACGCTAGTAGCACATTCTAAAGAGAACTTACGTCGAGCATCAAAAGAATCAATCACAGCTTCCAGCGCATGTTTAATTTGCTGGATAGTTGTTTTCCATGTGTGTGATGTTAGGAACATAGGTAGGCGTTGTCCGCCATTATGCCACCGAATGTCCGATGTAAAGAGAGCAGCGTTGAGTAGATACTTGCTAATATCATGTTCGCTTTTAGTTAGGTGTTCAATTTCTTTATCGGTTTTACCCGCTTTCTTCAGTAGATTAACGCTATCAGATTTGATGTTAGCAGTTAGCATGACTTCTCGGGAGATAACATCTTTTAACGCATCTACGTTAGTTTGAATCTGGTTTTGAATACCCTGATTCTGTTCTACCAGATTATCAAACGATACCGTAGGGTCTTTAACGTTATAGTTACCCGAACCTCCGCCACCGGACCCACCGCCGTTGGAACTACCGCTACCGAAGTTAGTAAAGAACTTTGTAATCATTAACAGAATGGCAGCAATCACGCCACCTGCTATAACCATTTTAATACGGTCTATAGACTCTACTGCATACGTAAGGTTATCAGGGGTAGGAGACATAATGACCATACCCCTCGGTTTACTATCGACTATACAGCCAGGACTAATGCTCTCAAGTGCTAAGACATACTGCTCATTTAAACCTTCGTTAGAAATGATAGCATCTCTTAAAGAGTCTAGTCTGCTTTCTAAAGACAGACTAGACTCTAATATCGCTTGAAAGTCAGCCTCGCGTGGAACGTGAGCTGACATGTTCCACCCCTTAAATCGCAGTAGCTAGGACATTACTACCATTGGTTTTAGCATCCGCTTCTGCCATGGCAGCCGTAATCTCACCGATTAAACCAAACCAAGAACTGTAATACTCTACGTATTGACGTGAGTTGACATCTACTAGCCCTTGGTCGTTACGTAAACGACCGACTTCAGCTTCAATGACACGGCGAACATCTTGCGGGAAATAGTCAGGCATTGCAGCCGCAATGATGGGTAGAGTCGTTAAAAAGTCTTGAGCTTTATAAACTAAGTTATAACGCATTTCATAAAACTTAAACGTCAAGTCCACTGTACCCATGATATCAATTACGATACCTTCGTTAATCTTGCCTAAGATTTCTTTTAAAGGGTCACTGTACGTACGAGTAAAATGAATACCTACAGAAGGCACTGCGGATGTAGGGAGTGCAAAGTAAACTGAAAGCGCACGCGCAATGGCGATGGAAATCAATTTATTTTTATCTTTGTCTAAATGCGGGTTAGACGTTTGAGATAACAAACGGCGCACACGAGATGCGATAGCGACGGGGTTCATGTGTGTTTCCTTTTAGAGTTGTTTAAATTTAGCTGCGTTAACGTAGAGCTGGTTGCTCAGTAACGCTTCAATTTCTTTGGCAGCTTCTTCCTGACGCAAAGCACTGCGACCTGACGGCATGATAACCGTCCAAAATAATTCTAACAATGTCCGCTTGTCGTCCAGATTGTTTTCAATAGACTCTACCGCAGCAATGTTATCCAACACCTGTTCCCGACGACCTTTGTCTAAGTCTTTATCTTTCAGCTCTTCAATCATTTGCTGTTTGATTAGACGGATACGCGCTTCAGGGTCATCGTAGATTTTACGTGTAGGGTTAGAGAGCATGACGTAAACAATGATACCTACGGGAGCAGCTACTAACAATGCTAAAAACATAATGAGTTTAATGCATTCGAAGAACGTGTAGGTAGCGCTGTTCATGGCTGAACGTGACCAGTACTTACGGTAGAGTTTATCTAACGCAATGGCGAGGTCTTTGCCGCCATTGAAACGTACTACGAACTGGTCTGCTAGCTGCTCACAAGACCGCATTTCGTAAATGTTAAAACCTGTTTCACTGCGGGACTTAACAGCAAAAGTACTAATCATGACAGACTGCGCATAGAGTGAACGGATGTGTCCGTTAGGCATTGCAGCAATCTTTTCTTTAGCAGCTAAATCTACGCCTAAGACTTTCTCAGCTTCTACTAAGGTATCAAAACGTTGTTGGTAGGTTTGTAAACCTACCATGGATTTAGCGACACCACTCATGACGTGTGCACTGTAAACCATAGTACCTAGGTATTTAAAGTAAGTCCATAGATGACCTACTTCATGACCAATGATAGCGGCGATTTCGGAATCGGAGAAATCTTTATCTTTTAACAAGCCCATACCCATGAATACATCACCACGGATTTTCGTGTAGATGCCTGTCACTCGACCTGTACGGCTATCAATACCGCCTTCAATTTTACCACCCATAGCGGCAATCAGATGCGCACCTAAGTCATCAGGGAATGGTGACTCACGATACCACGCTGCAATGAATGGATGGTTACGGTCTACTTGTGGTAAACGAATGTACGCAGCATGCGTATCATACGCCAATACGTCAAAAGTAATTAGCATTCCCGTGAAGTTTTTAACGATGCCTGGAATGTTAGCCTCGGTCAGTGACTCAGTATTGTACTTTCCGTTTTTGCGGATTTCGGTAATTGCTTCGGTTAACTGTTCATGCATTTTATCACTTTGAAAGGCTAAGCTTTCAAAGGAAAATGTAATATCATTTTTTGGAATGCCCATATCTAAATCTCGTTTGTAAAAGCCTGTAATTAATTACATCACATAGTGATATTACGTAGGTCTTCGCTTATTTTACAATAATAAGGAGTCAATGAATGTCAGCCATTCCAGCGAGTTTAGCTAGATTAGGTATCAGTGATACAACAGTAATCAAAGGTTACGAATGTAAATTTGCAACATACTGCCCTCCAGCTAGTGGGCAGTTCAATACAAAAGATGATGTGCATGTAATAAAAGAATACATACACTTAAAAGATAAGACGATTATCCCTAACGTGAAGGTCGTAAAGAACTTCAAACGTAAGTACTGGGTGACTCGTCCACTGCATCAAAACCACAAAGACAAGAAGGAATCTGAGGATTTAGCTAAACTACAAGAGTATACATGTACGCAGTCTGAATTATCAGACGCTGTCTCTCGTTCACTCTACGGTCGTCCAGGGGGCAACAGTCAGTTTAAACAACTCGCTAAAAGTCCTTACCTCTACGGTTGTGATATCAGTAGTACCGCCTTAATTAAAAAGGCTTACGAAGATAAATTCCCTGAATGCATGTCACCACAATCTACAGTCGCCGTACTCGATATTGAAACCGATGTAGTCCGTGGTACAGGTGAGATTCTAGTGGTTACGTTATCGTTTGGTACACGCATCTACGTCGCGATTAACACAGCGTTTATATCCTCCATCGGTAATCCTGAAAAGGAATTACAATATCTGGCTAATAAACATCTAGGGAAAATCCTAGAGGAACGTAAAGCTAAAGTAGAGTTTGCATTCTTTGATACGCCAGGTAAATGTTGTAAAGCCGTTATTGATAAAGCGCATGAATGGTCACCAGACTTTGTAGTCGTCTGGAACATGGACTTCGATGTACCTAAAATCACCGCATGTTTAGAGCGTGAGCAGTACGATTTAGCTGAGGTCTTTAGTGACCCACGAGTACCTAAAGAACATCGCTTTTATAAATACAAACAGGGTAAAGCACAGAAGGTCACGCAAGCGGGTAAAGTGATGTCACTAAACCCTGCGGATAGATGGCACGTTGCTACATTCCCTGCTGGCTTCTACATTGTAGACGCCATGTGTATCTACCGTAGAATTCGTATGGCTAAGGGTAATGAACCTAGCTATGCGTTAGATGCTATTCTTAAAAAGCATTTGAAAATCGGTAAATTAAGTTTATCGCAATATGACCATCTACACGGACTAGCATGGCATCAAGCGATGCAGAAAGAAGAACCTTTCTTCTACGTCATCTACAACATCTTCGACTGCGTGGGTGTAGAGTTGCTAGACGAGATTACTAATGATGTCCGCTCTACGTTTCCTACGTTGTGCGGTAACTCTGATTTCAATAACTTTACTTCTAACCCTAGACGGTTAGTAGATGACTTACATTATTTCTTTTTAGAAAGAAAGAAAGTCATTGCTACAACGGGTATGGATTTAGTAACTGATGATGATGAGTTAGTCATTGGTCTGAAGGAATGGATTATTACCGTCCCTGCACATTTGATTGCAGAGAACGGAGTTAACATAATCAGTGGTTATGAAACTCAAGTATCCATGATACGGATTCACCTAGCAGATTTGGACATTGAAGGTACGTATCCGAATATTCAAGTAGCTGCTAACGTAGCGAAAGAAACGACATTGCGTGAACTAGCACGGATAGACGGTGTCTCTGAACGAGTACAACGTTTAGTGGGCATCAACCTCTCTGGAGGCATCGTTAACGCTATTGAAATAGGAAACATGGTGTTAGGTCTACCTACGCCCGATGTATGGCTAATCGCTGCGCTGAACGACCCTGACTTTTAAATCAAAAAAAAAAGAATAGAGAAGAATAGATTAGACACTCTAACCCTAGGGCTAGAGTGTCTAATCGCTAGGGCGACATAGGAATGTTTGCGTCTAGTTCAGGATGGGTATCGTAGGTAAAAGCTTGAATAAGTACCGATGGTACGAAATTAGTTAACGCACCAATAACGAATCCTTTACTCGCAGGAACCGCATTAGCTATATCAACCATCTCACCGTTAATTAAAATGCGCGAGGTAAAAAACTGTATCTCCTCACTGTCTGCTAATTTAACTGCAAAGTAGATTACGTCACCTTGCTTAGTACTGCAAACTAATTTACCATCTACCGATTGTGGTTTGCGTACGCGACCACGGCTAGACACTACCAGCATTCGGAATGTAAAGCGCTTTTCATGCGCAGTGTATGCCCCAACTGCTAAATTCTCTAATAGTTTATTAGTAAAGACATTTAACAATCGACCACCGAACATCCGCCGTAGAATAGCTAGCGTTATTGGGATAGGCCAAAACACACACATGGTTACCACTAATCCCATCATTAGGAATCCGACCTGCCCACCCTTTTCTTTCTGGAGGTAAAATACTGAGCAGATTAAGAATACAACCATTATCGAAAAATACAAAAAGCTAAAAACATAATTCATTGTGCTACTCCTAGCAAAAAATAAAAAGACGTATAAAAGGCAGGGGCTGTCCCCTGCCTTTTAATTAAGCATGCTCTACGCGTAAAGCATAACCAGCCTGTACACGTTTTGAACCTTCCTTGATAAAGACTGCAACCAGTTTATTGGTTGCAACGCTAAACCCGAGATGGGTAAATGCTACTACGTTGTTGCGTTGATTCATTTGAGGTGAACGTGTTGCTACGCGAACTTCAATATTTTTGTTTAACATTTCACTACGTTTTGCTGATGCTAACTTACGCATTTGTAATACTCCAGTATAATGCGCTAAACTCTCTTTATAATTAAGAACGATAAAGTCGAGAGAAGATAACTCTACCATTTAAATAATATATATTTGAAATATATTGGGTTAGAGCTATCGGCAGATGCCGATAGCTCTATAGGTTTTAACGTGGATTGTAATAATCCAACAATGTTGTTTGTAACTCAGGTGATAGCAACGACGTAATACGACGGATATCAATTTTAGTTAACTCAGTACGGCGAGTACGCAAGTTAGCGCAGTTAACAACCAACACAATCAAACGTTTAAACAAGTCAACATCTTTGCTGTTCAAACGGATGGTGCTCATGAAACGCATGACACGTTTGTCACTGAATACCGTAGCACGATGTTTACAGATGAGCCAGCTAATCGCATCTAATGCAATACGATGCTCGCCATTTTTCAATGACAACGACTCAACGATGGCCACAAAGAATTTACCTTGTTGAGCACCACCAGTTTCTGGAGTGTTAGGTACGAAGGGGTCCATGACCTCTGCGTATTCCTTAACCATGTCGATGCAGCGCGTACACATAGCCGATAAAGGCGCAGTGATTTTGTGGCGTGCCTGAATGTACTCTTCCACGGTTTGTGGCTCAGTAGGCGCGGCTACAGGCGGCGCTACGGGTGCAGTCGCTGCTGGTGGTTGTGCTTCGGGTGCTGCGGATGCAACTTCTGTTTGGACTACAGGCTCAGTTACTACTGGGTCTGTAATTACAGGGTCAGTGGTTACAGGTGCTTCTACTGGTGGCACCGGCGTTACTGGTGTTACTGGTTGTTCCGCTGGTGTGTTGTTACCAGGCATGTTATTCCCCTTATTGTTACGTTTTGACATAAATGACCTCTAACTATAAGCTGCTACAAAGTCATACTCTTTCGTCTTCAGTGATGTTCCATGCATTTTCGCCATAAAGCTACTCATGAACGTAGAACCCACATCAGAAGTCGCTACGTGCAAACCTGTGGGCATAGATGCTAAAGCATCACCCACACACGTCGCACAGAATGACGGTGCTTGTGTTTTGCACATCATAGGAGAAGTCACTAATAATTTTTTACCAATGATTTCCTTAGAGTACGTTTCTTGTGTGACAGGTACTTTTTCAATAGCACCTTTCTCAGTGACATAATATCGACCCACAAAACTCTGAACATTTTCTTCAGTGATAGTCCATTCTAGACCTGACTTAGTACCACAGTACTTTTCAGCGACACGCGTATTCTGGAAGATACGGTAGAAGTATTTAACGGACTCACCACCTAAAGCAGTTTGGTGACCTCGGTTATAGCTACCAGACCGTAAGGAGTTAACCATACCAGACATCTTCGTAATGTCCCAACCTTCTTTCAGTGAGGGAACAATTAAGTTAACGCCTTCAGAGGTGTCGTTGAAACCAGACTCTACACCGTACATGATGTACATACGCAGTCTATTTACTTCGAAGTCTTTGTTCTTCAGATAGAACTTTTCAGCAGGGTCACCTTTGAATGTGGCTTTATCCATTGCGACTAATTCAGCAATGACTTTAGCGAGTACGGCTGGGTCTCGTTTCTGGTCTGCGGTTAATCCCGCTAACAACTCATCACGACGTTTAATAATCGCTGGGTCTACCGTCATGCTCTTCGGTGATGCCGAAGGAGCGGCTAGTGGTGTTAAACCTGCTAACGCACTGCAAGCTTCAGAGTAACGGTTTAGTTCAAATACGTAGATTTTAGAAGGGTCGGAGTTATCAAAGTCAACTTTGTCGGGTGTGATTAACACATCGCTAGGAATACCTTTAGGGTTATCTACTAGCCGTGCTGAGATAATCTCTTCAATTTTAGAGTATTTAATCTCACCATCAACGTAAGGAATCTTACGACCAAAACCATAACACAATACCATGGCGTTGTACATGAGACTACCGTATGTCGTGGTAATCTCTCTATCTAGATTAGGTAGGTCATTGGGCTGTGCAACAATCTCCTCACCGAATGTAAAGAGAGGTTCACGGCGATTACTACCTTCAATCGCCGTAGGTTGCATGTCATTGTTCGGGTCGATAAAGTAAATTAGATTATCCTTGTTAGGGCTATCGACAAAACGATAGGGATAATCAGCTTTAGGGTCATAGCTTTCTACTGTAGAGAAAGCACTAATGACCCACGATTTAAAGCGATAAATGCCTGCCTGTAAACATTCAAGCATGTACTGTTTCTTGTCCATAGCGGATTACCTCTTCAATGTATTTATCCATAGCAATATCTAACTTTGCGATAAACTCTAAATCCGTATAGAGTACTTCAGCTAACTGCTTAGTCTGACGTTGGAAATCTTTTAAAGGAATATCGGACAGCAACGCTAGCCCTACAATTTCCATCGCTGCAACATCTGTGCCTTTAGGTTCGTAGATGGATAATGCTAGTTTATGGTTTTGAATCAGAATGTCGACAGGCGTACCTAAAGGACGCAAGTCATCTACAACTTCAACCTTTAATAAACTGTTGGGATGTTGGTCTACGTAATGCGTAACCCATGATAGTCGTTGAGTATCGTCATTACTAAACACCACGGACTCTTCCGTATCTAACGGTATGTCATAGTAGTTTCTAATCTGACGTAATAAACCCGGACTGACTGAGACTAGATGCGGATGATAAAACACTGCATCTTTTTCAGTAACTAATTCTAACAGATTTGAGAAAGCAAAAATAGGGTCATCGGTATCGTCGATGACAGTTACAATCATTAGGCCATCATCCCAATCCTGTAGCAACACTAATGCCTCAACGATTTTAGTCTTCATCCCTACATCGCCATCTATCGTGATGGCGTGGTTAGATAGTACAGTCTCGAGACCTACGGTTAGGATAGTATAGATATCGTCTAACATCATGGCGAGTGGTAGGTCATTTTCAGACTCAACCATTAAACTGATTTCATCCCAAGCAGCAGTAAACCCGATGCGCTGCATTACATCTAATGCGTTCAGATACATTTCTCGACGGGTGTCATCTACCCATTTTTGTAAAAGATTGTCTAACTTGTCGTACATGGCTGAACCCCAGCTACTGTGGTTAAAAAATACACTATAATGTCTTCTATGTGAAACCATACCTTATTGCTAAAAAGGAAAAACAAAATGTCAGCTCGTAAAAAGAAAACGGCTGCGGAACAAGCTGCCGCCCGTAAGCGGTTTCAACACCGCGCAACACACACTGAAGAACAACATTACGATAATCTCCATACGTTGTATGTCGATTGTAGTAAGAGTTTTGAGCACGTTAAAATGGTTGCCGATATTATTGGCAATAAACCTTTCTTATCGCGACTAACGCCTGAACAAGTTATGGGTGTGAAAGTTCGTTCGGAAACCATTCTGCAAGATGTGAAACATTTCAAACAAACAATTGATAGTATTTACGCTACACATAAACATCTTACAGGCCGTGCTGATAATGTATTGGAAGTATTAGGGACGTTCCAGATTGCCGAACAGTACATTCAATGGCAAGATAGTTACGACAACATTGTCATGACTGCCATAGGTGATTTTACAGATTTCTGTGAATCGATTGTTGACCCACAGCCTGTTGAGCAGGCAGCTTAAGCGAGTAAATGTAATGACTGAACAAACTGAAAAACCAGTAGAAGAAAATACCATTCCAGCTACTGACACTACTGTACCGGCAGAACAACCTGTTGTCGACCCAGCACCTGAAACTCCTGCCCCTGCTAAACCTGAAGTAACAATCGGTACGTGCCCTACGGTTACGTTAACGGAAACGTATCGGAGTCCAGTGGTAGCTAAATCCCTACAGATTCCACTGTTCTCATTACGTTTTAACAGTAAAGAGTTAGAAGCATTAGTTGCGTCCAGTCCTCAGTATCAAGTTAACCCTAGCGAAGCCAGTGCCAGTTGGGTTGATGCGTTGCAATACGGTTTACGTCAAACAGCATATCAGGATGGTCAGTTAGGTTCTATTGGTCAGCGTGCTGACTCTGAATGGCAACAAACTGTTAAGTACGAAAACATTCCGTTACGTGCAGGTAAACCTGCACTCGCTACGTTTGGTGCTGGTCAGCCGATGATTGGTGAACGCGCAGTAGCTACCATTCAACAGGCGATGGGTTTGGGTAGCTATATTCAAATTCCAATCTGGCATTCTGGTTTGTGGATTACATTCCGTGTTCCTACTGATATCGAGTTGTTAAACTTAGAAACACTAATCGGTGAAGAGAAGATTCGTTTAGGTATGGAAACTCGTGGTTTGATTTATTCCAACTACTCAGCGTACATGATTAATCACCTGATTAATTTCGCGTTAGACCACGTCTATGACTGTACGTTGAAAGACTACACGCCTGACCGGCTACGTAAGTTAATTCGTGTTAGCGACATTCCTTTAATTGCATGGGGTTTAGCGTGTTCCATTTTCCCGAATGGTTACGCACACAATCAACCCTGTGTCGTGAACCCTGAAGTTTGCCGACACATTACCAAAGAAACATTATATCTCCCTAAAATTAATTGGGTAGATAACAGTGCGTTGAGTAAAGCTCAACGCAAACACATGGCTAATCGTGTAGCACGTTACGAAGAGAAAGACATCCTAGCATATCAGAACGAAGGTCGTGCAGCAGATGGCAAAGCCTACTCTGCGGGTGCTATTGGATATGCTTTACGTGTACCGAGTATCGAAGATTACGTCAATAATGGTTACGAATGGATTAACGACATCTCCGATGCCGTCGACCGTCTGTTCGATAAAAACCTGAGTGAAACCAAAAAAGAAGCGATGATGATTGCCCAAAGCAATCTAACTTCATTGCGTCAGTACGCACACTGGGTTAAACATATTACTTACACTGCTGATAATGGCGATGTGGTGGAAGTTACTGACCCAGCGGACTTGAAGAAACTCATTGAGATTCTTTGTACTGATAGTGAGTTTGTTAAAAACTTTATGGAGTCTGTAGCAGATTACATTGAGCAAATTACAATTTCCATTATTGCTATTCCGCGTACCCGTTGCCCTAGCTGTCAAAAGGTAGAAACGAAAGAAGCTGAAGTCATTAGCGAAGACGAAAAGAAACATCCTTACTTAGTCCCGCTGGATGCAGTCAACCTTTTTTTTACCCTCGGGGGTTATCGGACAGTGCGGGCCAAGATGAGCTAAGTGCGACTATTAACCGTGACCCTCATCGGGGTCACGTTTTATATCCACGGTTTGGCCTAAACATAGACTGGTATAAGGAGCTAGCAAAGTTCGTATCCAGTCTACCCGAGTCCGGCTCTACTATGTCTGCGATTGAACGTGAGATTGTCTTAAGAGAATTTTACAATGAAAAAGCAGGCTTAGTCAGTGCTGGTGAATTTGATGACCCCAACCAACCTTATGTTTTAGTTAAACTAACTAAAGCGGAAGGGTTGCGTGAACTATGGCCTATGCGTGACCGCATACGTCAGTTTAAAATCTACGAGATTCAAAAACATTACGGTTATACGTTGAGTGAATTCTTTGAGCTACCGCGACCTATGGTTGATGTGATACTAGAGGAACAACGTAGTGAAGAAGAAAAGCTACGGGCTAAACGGTTAGAGATGGAACGTAAAGAAAAGCAAAAGCAACGGAATCAGGGCGGTTTAGAGGCTGGTCATGATTTCCCTTTTATGTTTAAGAAGTGAGGTATACTGTGGATATGAACGACGAGCTCTGGGACCCAGATGACAATCTAGACCCTGACGACGAATAAACTAGCGGAGGGGCAACCCTCCGCTCTATCAGGAAATTTTATCATGGCATTATTAGTAACTAGCGAACAACAATTCTTAAAACTATTAGGTCCTAACCATTATAGCTTTATAGATGGTAATGGCGGTATGGCATGGGACGTTACTGACCTTTGGCGGTTAACTAAGGATTTTCCTAAACAGAAAAAGCCATTGGCAGATTTTAATGATATCATTGTTCGCTGGATGAACTTTGGTGGTAAGCGTAACGATAAGGATGAAATGATAGTTCCTTTTAATGTAGCGCATTTCGAACGAATTCGAAATGCAGAGCTGAGCTACCCCATTTTAGTTATTAAGGATAAGAAGATACATCCTAACATTCGAGTGGCTGATGGAATGCATAGACTAATGAAATCGTATTTAAGCAATGCGAGTACGATACTGACTGTTGAAATTAATCAGATGCCTGAACCAGATATCATCTATCGAAAGAAATAAAAAAAAGAATAGACACAGAGAGCCTAGGCTCTCTGTGTCTATGTGTTATTTAATATCCCACTTCTTTTTATACGCAGCAATAAACTCTGCATCAAATTGCGATACCCAACGACACTCAGGGCAAACAAATTGTTGACCATTGAATTTAGTTCTAGGCATAGAGCAGTGTTTAACAGCACCACAATAGGGTGAGTAACCCTTTTCGTTCATTAAGTTATTACGGACAATGCTCATGACTCAGGCCCTTGTAAAGGTCGAAGGTTGATTAAAATATCCTTAGAAAGTTTTCGCTTTAACTCCTGTAGCTGCACGTATTCGCGTTCATGTTCTTTGGCGATATCGTGACAGTAGAGCTTAGCTTTACAGATGCCGTAAAGCGTTACGCCTTTATGTTTAGCATACTCAATCGCATCCCGTACATCTAGAAAAACATAACGTTCTTCATCTTTAACACCACGAACAATCTGATACACGGTGATGCCATTGGCAGCACCAGAACCCATGTTTAGAATAGCAGCATAGTCATCGGTGTGGTTAGGCGTAACAAAATGCGGAGAGAACGATTGATTCTCTTTATAGTATTTAAAGAGTAGCTCACGTTCCTCGGGGGAGAGTCCACTTAATGACTGATTATAGTACTCACGTCCAGCCGATAAACATTGACGCCACCCATTAGGCATTAACGTTAACTGACTAAACTGATTGAACATTTCCGACTTACTAGGGTACTCTTGCCGATTAACAATCATCCGATTTTTACCGAAGTCTACCTTAACAGCAGGCTCTATCGGATGGTGTGTCGTACGGCGACCATGGTCATCCGTACCTGTGCCATTACCTACTTCTTGATAGAAGATGCTGTTATCACGGATAGTGTACAGATAAGTGACGTACGCATTCAGGTGCTCATGTGACAAGAACAGCATATTCGGATAAGCATCGTTGCAATATACCGCTAGTACCCGACGTTTTAAATACGCCTGAATGGCATTTGAGATACCAACAGGTTCGTCATCGTCTACATCTAAATGGGTCGGTATTGCTTGTGGTTCTGAGAAAGAAAAGGCAAGGATAGACTCCTTGCGCTCGTCCTTAGTAATCAGTTTAGTGTGTAGTCTGTTATTCCAGTTGTACCACCATTGACGTAATGACATGGTATTAATCCTCGTAGATGGTTTGTGCTTGTTCTTTAGCGCGTAGCTCTGTGTAAAGTAATCGTCGTATCGACATTATATCCTCGGGTA
>ERZ650309.29-NODE-29-length-72089-cov-12.219202_pt1 | contig 72089 bp, 79 predicted proteins | sample MGYA00376245_ERZ650309 | MGnify/ENA primary metagenome ERZ650309 (study PRJEB26733, sample SAMN07839294) | wastewater metagenome | biome: urban; feature: wastewater treatment plant; material: waste water | place: USA: North Carolina | collected 2016-04-26 ... | reverse complement strand
CAGCGTTTGATATGGCTGCCTACACCAAAGGCGCGAGTAAATCCGGCTTAAATTTGCACAGCCAAAGTGTTCAAGCAATCACTGAAGAATTGGTAACCCGTCGCAAACAATTTAAAAAAGCCAAGCTCAATTGGCGTGTGTCTAATCCAAAATCACCCAAAAAATCATTGGGCTGGATACCGTTCAAAGCATCGGGCATTCAATATCAGAACGGTCAAATCAAATATGCAGGACAATGGTTTGGCTTGTGGGATAGCTACGGACTGTCAAAGCACAAGGTTAAAACAGGATCGTTCGTCCAAGATAGCCGTGGCCGCTGGTACGTCTGTTTGGTCGTGGACACACCAGAACCGACCCAAACGACTGAAAGCAAAACACCCGTAGGCATTGATTTAGGACTAAAAGACTTCGCCACACTGTCGAATGGTCAAAAAATCGAAGCGCAACGCACCTATCGGAAATATGAACAGAAACTAGGAATTGCCCAACGTGCCAAGCAAAAACAACGGGCTAAATCTATTCACACCAAAATCAAAAATATCCGCAGTGATTTTCTACACAAACTCAGCCGTCAGTTGGTCAACGACCACGCGGCAATCTTCGTTGGCAATGTGAACGCCAAAGGTCTAGCAAAAACCAAACTGGCAAAATCAGTGTTGGATGCAGGCTGGACGGCGTTTAGAACCATGCTCAAGTACAAATGCGAGAACGCAGGTGTATGGTTTGAAGAAGTCAACGAAGCGTATACCACCCAAACGTGTTCGTGTTGTGGCTCACGCCACAACAGTCCGAAAGGTAGAGCGGGTTTGCGAATAAGAGAATGGACTTGTCAGGGCTGCGGTACAGCCCATGATCGCGACGTAAACGCCGCAAAGAACATTCTTGCGGCAGGACATTGCCGTCTCGCTGGAGGAATCTCCGTCCTTTAGGGCGGAGAGGATGTCAATCATAAATAGACAGGTTGTACACTATTTTGCACGGGTCCGTCATGAAATTCGATAGTATTATGTATTTGGTTGAAAGTCGCGAAGAGGTCATGTTCAATAAATATGATCAAAAGATTCGGGATCAGCTCGAACACAATGGTGAACATTCGAACAGTCGTCAAACATTCCAATCGCTATGTGGTGTACTTGGGATGAAGTACGCCGACTGGGTTATACGTCAATATACAACCGGCCAATTTCTACTGGAAGACTTGTCTGGTGTAAAAACCAACGTTGAACGATTCTTTCAACTTGCCAAGAAAATGGAACCAGCTGACCGGGATCTCAACCGTCACAGTTATCGACAGATTGTTAAACTCGTTCTGGATGCTGAATCCAGTAACGAATCCAGTACCGATAGTATCAATAAAACAGACGTTGATGTATTGTACGATGGTCCTTATGGTTTCATGGGAATTCCAACGACAGAGCAAGCAGCTAAAAACCTGGGCAAGAACACCAACTGGTGTACTGCATATAATAATGAAAACAACCGGTTTAATGACTACAATCAGATGGGTCCGTTGATTGTATACATTCAACCGAATGGTACCAAATGTCAATTGCACTTTGAGGGTGAGCAGTTCATGGATCGGTATGATGATCCGATCATGAACGTGATGGGCGTTTTACGTAAGGCACCGCCGCTGTTTGAATTGTTTAAGAAGTACGTGCAGGACAAGTTAGAGTTGCAGGGGAAAAGATTATTTCGTGAAATGTCTTTTATACGAAGGCTGAGTAAAGGAGATCTTGCATTTAACTCACAGGTCCACAAGTGGTTAATCGAATTACATGGTAGTCAAGACGCTGAATCATATAAGCAGGACTATCAAATTAACAACATGCATTCATCCAACGATAAAAACGCGGTAATGCAAGAAATCCAAGCATGTAAAGATCTAGATGATATCATGAATGTGCTAGCATATGAAATGGGTGCACATGTTCGGTTGAGTTCGAAGCTTCCTCACCACACGATCGACAAAGACGTTGCTGTTGCAATGTTAGATGTACATGATCGTGTATTACGGACGGAGGACGAGCAGGAGCGGTTCTGGCATGCATTTACACAAACCCCGTTGTTCAGGGAGTGTTTAGCAGACAAAACTCTAATTGTTCGAGTGCCGGTGTTTTTTGTGGTGAGCCACTTAACCGATCCAAATGCGATCGACTGGTACTTGAAAGTAACGCCAAGTGATCTTCTTAATGATGTGGAAATTTGTGGCACCCTCAAGGATATCTATGATAAATTTGAAAAAACAGAAGATCCTGCTGCTGAGAACAAGCTTCGACCTTATCGACGGAAGCATGTATTGCAAAATTTACGAGGACGTTTTTTGTCATTGCCACCAGATGATCGATACGATGTTTGGTGTGGATTGTATGGTGACCCACCGGAAGATATGATTGATATGATCTGCGACATGCAGAACAGCGCGGATTATTTGTTACAGATTGTTCGAGATCTGGTGGACTACTTGGAGGTGACGAAGAATCACAAGCTAATGAGAACCATTGTATCAAAATTTGACATGAGCAAAACGCACAATGTGCAAATGTTGAGCCAATTGACTTGGGGTAATACGAGTGTGATAGGAGAGGTTGGTGATTATCAGCCTGAAGAGTTGGTTGAAGATGTACTAGCTAACGGAGCAACTGACCGCACTTATGAGCTCTGGTATCACTTATTTTCTGTCCATGGTGATAAAATCCAACCATTTCTTAATCGTATCGTCAATCAACAACGGAAGTATGCTAATGCAATTGACATTGACAGTGATCTCTGGTTTTATCGACAAATGCAGTATGTTGTGATGTACAATCAAGAACCATCGAGTGAGACGACACGTAACGTGTTCGACCGGATTGAACGAGGGACGAATACGGATGTCCGATACTTGAGAAACTTGACGATGTTGTACGCTTATTTGAAACTATGTGGTAAAGACGTTCGCAAAATCTCCGATGAGTTCATGTATGACAAAAATAAGTCATATCTGGCGATTAAACCTTCGGATGTTGAACGACAAGTCGATACGATCCTGCACCGACCGTTATCTCTTATTTCATACTGTAACGACATGTAATGGAGGGTTGTCCATGGAATGCTTGGTGTCTTTGCTGATCGAAAATGCATATCAACGTAATAAACAAATAATGTCTAAAATGTCGATTACGGAAGAGGTGTTTAATCGTGCCATAAAGAACATCATCCCTGATGCCTATGTTGGTTGGTTTGTCCGTGAATTAGCAAAAGGTGGTCAATCACAACTGGACGAGAACACGCTCAAGTCCAAGGCGATGCAATATAGTGGATATCTGAAAGAGTTTGACTCATTTAAACATAAGTTGGCACCCGAGCAGCGTGACATTAATCGTCTTGCACTGCAAGACCTTGTGGATTTGGTTGATGCTCAGAAGAATGGATTGAATCAGGTTGATGCCACGGATGAAAACGACTATCAGGTAATATATCAGGGTCCATATGGAAACATTTCGACACCCAACACAGAACAAGGTGCAATTGAGCTGGGGCGCGGAACCAAGTGGTGCACTGCTGCCACGGAGAGTGAGAACCAATTTGAGGAATACAACAGAAACGGTCGGTTGTATGTAATTAAGGTTCGTTCAGGAGAAAAATACCAGTTTCAATTTGAAACTGGCGAATACAAAGATGCACAGAATGAAGACATTCCGGAAGCAAAGCTGATTGATTTGATGGAGAAATACCCACCGATTTTAACACTTGTAAGTGACCACGTGGTTCAAATTGAAGGTGACTTGGGACGGGATTTGGCAAATCTGGTACGTGATGCGTTGGTTGACGTACCTGGTGGTTACGAACGGTATATTGCGGGATTACACGAATACGTGAAGACCGGGAGCAAGACTCAGCGCACCATCGCAGCAAAGCGATTGGCTGAGGAGTTTAACGTCGAGAAACACGTCAACGAGTCAATCCAAGATGATGTGTTATCAAGCGACGACGACGTGGTGTTTCAATATGTGTCTACTTTAAGTGAGAAATTGATTGACGATCAGTTGGTAGACCGTGTATTGAAAAGCGAACCATTGTTTATTAAATTTGAACACACATTTGGGTGGAAGTCTCTCAAAATTTCAAATGCAGTGATTGATCATAAGTTGAAAACGATGAAACCTACGGAGGTGTTACGTAGCATTTATTCAATGTGGACGATGAGCATGCCTCAGAGATACATCGATAAAATCAAAAATTATTACATTAACGATCCACGAGTATTAGCGGTGCTATACACGTATCTCGATCGAAGCCCACATCGTCCACCACAAGATGTTTTGAATATTATTAAACGAGATCCAGTGGCGGTATACGTGATGATGGAGAAAATGAAAAGTCCTGTTTGGCGCGATGGGCTCGATGCATTGAGTGAATATGATCGGCAACATGGGACGAACTATCGAGGCAGAGCAATTACACGTCGAAGTGAGATATTGTACACCAACACATTAACAAAAGAAGGTTTCTTAAAGTCTCTTAATATTATTAAATAACAACATAACACATAAAGTTGTAAAAAATTTCATAACATATTATAATTGTTTTATCTTTCACGCGTAGTATAGGAAACACGCATATGAAACGTACCAGCGTATTGACCCCAGCGAAACTTGAAGCGATTGCGACGAAGTACGGAACCAAGTTGATTGCGAAACTTCGCAACAACGACGAAGTGGGAGTCGTTAAGCAGTTTGCTGAACAGATTCAAGAGAATCGTCAACCTGTCACTCCTGAAGGAGGGGTTACAAATCTACAACAAGTCCAACGTCAAATCCTTGAAACTAGTTCAAGCTTCATTGAGTTGACTGGTGTACCTTTCACGCCAAGCATGATTGTGTTGTTTCTTGAGAATTTCGATCCAACACCAAATCGAGAAAATCTCGATTGGATCGTACGTCAGTACATTGCTGGTAAATTCCGTCTCGAGGATCAAACTCGCGTAACGAATACGTTGATTTGGTTTTCACAAATGAAACTACATCGCCAACTGGAAGCCGCTGAGCGTGACATCAACAAATATGATTTCGTCACGTTGCAGGACTTGCAGGATGAGTACAACAAAGATTCTGCTGTTGTTGGGGAACTTGTAATTGACACTACTGATGTGGAGGTGTTGTACACTGGTCCACTCGGCTTCGTTGGGATTCCACTCAACGTGAAAGCGTCTGAAAACTTGGGTCGTGATACACGTTGGTGTACTGCAATGCCAAATTCGACGAACTACAAGTCGTACGCAGACCAATCGCCACTGTATGTGTATATCTCACCAACGGGTGAGAAGTTCCAATTCCACTCGATGTCTCAACAATACATGGATCGTCGTGATTCGGAAATCTCCACAGAACAGCTGCACACGTTCCGCGATACGTTCCCAACCAGTTTGATCTTTCAGCGGATGCTTGAAGAGGTAATGCGTCTCGGTCAAGATGACCTTCCGAAGATCTTACGACACATTCGTAAGTGCTATGGTAAGCGTGTGCCAGAAGTTGAAGAAATGATTAAATCTGATCGTTTCTTGTGCGCGGCATATGCTGAAGCGATTATCAAAGGTCGCTGGGATGAAATGGATGAATTCATCGCAGAAGATTTCACGTTGTACCTCGCGTACTTGCGTCGTAATCACAAGACACCGGAAGGGTTCAAAGAGCATGTTGTACGGTATCTCGACAATCCGATCTACTTGTCGGTGTTTATTGAACACATGTCAGGTCAACGTGAACCTGAATACGAACACATTCTGTTGAAAGATCCAGAAGCTGCTGCAAACTATGCAATCACTTGCATCAAGGGTCGTTGGCCAGAAGCTGAACCAATTATTGCAACACACGCAGCATCATCCGTTGCATATGCGTTACAATGCATCAACGGTCGGTGGAAAGACGGTGAAGCTGCGATTATGACAGATCACGATGCTGCAACATTGTATTGTATTCAAGTGATGAAAAGCCAGCGTTGGCCAGAAGCTGAACCGATTATCCGTACTTGTCCGTTGATGGGTGCAACATATGCGGTTCAGGTGTTGAAAGGTCGTTGGCCAGAAGCCGAAGACGTGATCAAGACTGTTGGTTTCTGTGCTTTGATGTATGCGCGTCACGTTCTCAATGCACGTTGGGAAGCTGCTGAGGATGCAATCGCTCAATCACCGGACGATGCGACGTTCTACTCAGAGTTTTTGATTCCTGAGACAGAGCCAACGCCGAAAGTGATTTTGGATTCAATTCTGAGTCGACCTGAGCACTCCGTCGTATATGCGGTTCGTGTCCACAAAAAACGTGCGAAAACACTCAAGATGGATGAGCGATTTATTGCAGGTGAAGAGATTATCTCAACCAATCCACACACGGCGTGCATGTATGCGCAAGAGATTCTCAAGCGTAAGTGGCCCGAAGCTGAAGAAGTCATTAAGACTGATAATGAAGCATGGTCTCGCTACGAGCGTGCTTTCAACTAACTAACACAACAAGAAAAGCCACGGAATTGTCCGTGGCTTTTTCTTTGGAGGTTCATGATGAAATTTTCTACGATGCAGCACATTGATGTTTTAAATGCATTATTACAGAATGGTGCATATGTGCCACCTGAGAACTTAACGGATCCAAAGTACGAATCTTGTTATGTTGATTACACTACTCAATATGAATGGTTATTAATGCAACAGCGAATGCGAGTAATGACCAACCCTTACCATTCAAAGAATGTCGTATGGGGATTTGTTGATATGCCGATTTCACAGCACTTACGAATTGCGGAACCATGTGAAGAAGCTGGTAACCACGATGAATACGTTGAGTTATACAATAACAGTGCAATTATCGTATTGGATATCCCCGATCACGTGATCCTAAAAACAGACTACGAGATGTGGCACTGCGCTTTAAATGGAGCACCCGTAATTTACCAACAGTGCATGTCGGATGAAGAATATGAAAATGCATTGTCCGTTAGCTTGACGCATGAACAAACGATTGAGTCGTGGCTCACATTGATGGATTGTAGTAAACATCCTATCAACACAACATACCAAGGTACGGTATGGCACTTGGAAAAGGACTGGATCCGTTTCTATGAGCAACTATCGTTTTAAACGCGTTTAAAACGATTTAAAAATAAAGATGTGTGTTTTATCATCTCAAACAAACAAATCGTTTTAAACGCGTTTAAAACGATTTAAACAACATAAAATAATACGATTAAATAATTACAATGATCGAGTTGAGGAGAATAAAGTGAGCTATGCTGAGTACAGTAGAAAAGTTCGTGGATACACGGCACGTGTTTTAGCAACAGGTTATGACTTGTTGGATGCTCCGGGGATGCGTGGAAACAACGATGACATGAACCACACTAATGTGGACCACATAGTGCCAATTAGGCAATGTTATGCGATGAACATCCCTATTGAGCTAGCTGGTGGTATATGTAATTTGCAGAGCATACCAGCGACGGAAAACAAGAGAAAAGGACCGAGCTGGTTAGGAGTTGGCTCAGAGCATATTAGAGCCTATTGCACGTATTCAGATGTAACCAGAAATACACTTGCAAAATGCAACCAGGTTGATGTAGTGTTCGATGAGCTAACGATTTACTATCAGCTGAATGATAAGTACATCATTCCCGTACCAACCAATTGTAAGATCGACTTGAAGAGAATAAAAGAAATTTGTGATAATCATAAATTACAATATGAGTTTGTGTGAGATTGGGTCGTGGCAAAAAAAACACACGTTAACGTATATCCCCTATCGGATCTGCATGTTGATGTTGCATCGTTTTCCGTTGATTGGTTGACAGGTGATTCAAAAGGAATTCTATTACTTGCGGGTGATCTACACACCTCACCGTTAAATGATTATGATACGTTTTCAACGTGGCACGTGATTGACACTCTGCATGCAATATGTGAAAAATACGGGGATGTCGTATATGTACCAGGCAATCACGAATATTATGGTCAAAACATCGTCACGTACGATGACCAGCTTCGCCGTAAATTTAAAGGGATTAAAAATCTACACATACCTGATAGCTACAGTGGTGGGACGTTGTTTAACATTCGTGGAATCAACATATTCGCAGCAACCACGTGGTTCGATGGGTATTCACTGCATCAACCAATGACCGTAACACATGAGCGTTGGTTACGATTTAGCGATCATAACAACATCATGCATGGTCGTCGACGTATTCGATTAGACCAGATTCGCGACATTCACAACCGTACCGTTAAACGCTGCATCGATATAACACCACCTGGATCTGTGATTGTGGCACACCATGCGCCAACGAACAACTCGGTATCTAACCAGTATAAAACAAACAGTTGTACACCGTTCTTTGCAACAGAACGTAGTGACATTATCGATGTTGTTAAACCGAGATTGTATGTCCATGGTCACGTCCATGATTTCAAGAACTACGTGGTTGCACCAACTCAAGTTATATGCAACCCAAGAGGGTATCAACACATGGAATATGAAGAGGATACGGGTGTTCGATACAACTTTTCAGTACCAATCGCCATCCCTTGATTTTGGCTTGAAAACAAAACATAATATAGATCTCTGTAGTACGAACGGTGCTTTTTATTATGTTGGTGATCAATCTATGCGCAGGACCAGGTGCTGGCAAAAGTTGGCTAGCACGTGACCTAACAAATCGACTATCCGCTAATGGACTCCAAGTTGAGTACGTGAGTGAAGTCGCTAAAATGTGGGTACTCGAAGGCCACATCAGTAAATGCAAAGAGCATCAAATCTTGTTATTTGCTCAACAGCTGTACCAACAGACACTTTTTGAAAATGCTGGGGTCGACGCAATTGTTTGCGATTCGCCGTTGTTTCTAGCAGAGGTGTACCTTAATTTCTATGGCAACAAGGCCGACACACTCTCCAACCTCATTCGTGAGGAATTCAATAAGCGTAACAATTATAACGTGTTGATTAAACGATCGGTAGGAGAATATAGCAAGATTGGTCGATATCAGTCACAAGAGGAAGCAATTAAGATCGACCGTAATATTGAGGGGTGGTTACAGATGTACAACCATCGATATGTGTCATTCCAACGAGGGTGTGAGCAAGATTTGACTGACCGGATCTTACGTGAAGTGGAGGGATTGGTGTAATGGTGATCGATCATATTGTCGCACGATCCACGAACAACTGCATTGGCTTGGTTGGAATGAAAGAGTTGATGTGGCACATCCCATCGGACCTAAAGCGATTCAAGCAGATCACAGTTGAATATGACTTATTGCTGTGCGGGTTATCTACGTTCCACACTTTACCAAAACTATCTGGTAGGAAAGTGGCAATCTTAACTGATTGGTCACGTGACTGTGTGATTCGCCAAGCAGTGCAGCCGTATCAAGTATACACGTCAATCGATCAACTACCCGACGCACGAATTATCGTAATTGGTGGGAAATATGCGTATGATGCAACTGCGGATGTTGTTAATAGTGCGCACGTTACACAACTCAATTATGTACCAAGTACAACTGAGCCGATGGTAACGTACGATATACCAAAGGGATTAGTCAAACAAAGTTATACCCCAATGGAACGGTGTCCTAACAGTGGCATCGAATATTGCTTTGAGTATTGGAGCCGTAAATGAGCAATCCTCATGAATTGCAGTACCTTGATCTACTTAACACATGCCTGTCAGACGGGACTGATTGTGAGGTGGACCGAAATGGCGCTAAAGTGCGAAAGATCTTTGGTCACCAAATGAAGTTCGACATTAGCGATAACGTGATTCCGGTATTGACTACCAAGAAGGTGTTTACTAGAGGAATCACAACGGAGTTGGTGTTCTTCATCAAAGGTCTAACCAATAACCAATACCTTGAAGACCGAGGTGTTAAGATTTGGGAGTTGTGGAAAAACGCAAGCGGTGACTTACCAAATACGTATGGCAAACAATGGCGTCGTACAGAGGTGGTGAATCCGTTTCTTAATTACGGCTGGATTGAAGCTAGGAGACACTTACAAGCACCGCACAACACGTGCCACATTGATGCTGGTACCAATGACGCATCTCTAACCACCGATTTAGATCGTCGACTACATGAGTTGTGGTCACAAGTGGTTGGTCAAGACCGAGCATACGTGTATCACCCGAGTTGGGCATCCTTTGAGCAGTTCAAACGAGACGTGTGCAATTTACCATACTACACATCGTGGGCATGTACAGCCACGTCCGATAATTATGTGCTGTCACCTGAGTATTATGGGTGTAGCCAACAAGGACCTGACACTTCAATCTTCATGCCAAAACACATGGTATTGATGTATCGTCAATACCACGCAGCTGGAGATGATCGAATTTATGCTCCAATGCTAGTAATAGATCAACTTGCAACGTTGATCGACGGGATCGTTAACCGTCCAAATGATCGGAGACATGTAATGTCTGCTTGGAACGTCGGTGATTTGGCGACGTGCGCATTGCCACCTTGTCATGCCATGTTTCAAGTGTTTGTTGATGGAGACTACATTTCCGGTCAGTTATATCAACGATCCGCCGATCTGTTCCTTGGTGTGCCATTTAATATCGTGCAATATTCAATGTTGCTGCACTACATTGCTGCAATAACTGGTAAGACGGCCAAGGAGTTTATTTGGACCGGTGGAGACTGTCACATTTACCATGACCAAATCACAAGCGTGCAGCAACAACTCAGTCGTCGTGATGGTACACTGGCATTCCCAACACTCCGATATCTTGGCGATCGTCACTTTAATCCCACGGACCTAAAGCCGGAAGATTTTGAGGTTGTTGGTTATCAGAGCTTATCCACGATAACAGCGCCTGTTACTGCGTAATGGTACCTGTAAATACGCTCACGTTAATATGAATACGTGAGCGTATTTTTATGTTTACATCGAACCAACTAACACCACAGCTATTCGATCAGGAGTGTTACAAGATTACACTCAACGCCACTGTCACCAATGGTGTTTTGCAAGTTAGTTGGAACATTCCGACTCCGTATTGTGGTAATGATTTGAAGTACAACGGGTGCGTTGTTGTTGCATCTGAACATCCGATCGGATCACTCCAAGAACAACGTAAGTACATCGGCGATCCAACGCTGGACTCGTCGCTGCATCGAGGTGACAGAATCAACGGTGGGTTTGTCATCGGAGCATTCTATGGTGATACTACAACTAACAATGTGATTGTTCCAAGCGTCACATCTGAAGGGTTTGTGTACGTTACAATCTTTCCAGTTACTAACGATGGGCATTACTTCGTAAGTGGAATTCACAATCACGTATTCCTCCCCATGCTACAGACGTTTGATTGTGCGAACGGCGAACATGTTATTGGATTTAACGTACCAGAAGGAATCGAACCAACAGATGCCACGGGTTTACTCAGTGGAGTTGAATATTCTTTCGATGCTTACATGGGGTTGATCCAGCAACCAGAAAAACCAAATGACCCATACTCATGTATCACTCCTCGTAAGAAGTTTACGGTAACCGTCAATGGTACGTCGTCACAGACTTTCGGTGAGTTAGTAGTCAGCATTAACAATGCCTTCACGGAATTGAACGCAGAACACGTTGGTACAAATCCACCGATGTTCAACACCGTCCTGTTCGATGGTAAGTCGATTCGAGTGTTCGATGGTAGTGTAACTTATATTACACAACCCACGGTAGTTGGAGTTGGCAGTTACTCGCATGTGTATGATGGACGGTTACTCGACTTACTCGGGAGCCCCGTACCTAGTGTCGTAGCCTCCGTCGCTCCCACAAATATTCAGTGTGGAATTGTTTGGTATAATGGTACTCAAGCATATACATTAACCAACAATGGGTGGGTTGCGAATGTAACACACGTCGGCAGCGTCGATCCATCACTTGGACTAGACCCATCTTCGTGTAGTCTTTGGTTGTCGAATGGACGCCGGCTGCTGAGTGAATATGATGTCGATGTTGATGGTTGGAAACCCGTTCAAAGACTATCAGTAATTAAACGGAGTGTGGTGACTACAATCCCACTCAACACAATATGGAAGAATGGGAAGACGTTTCTCCGCCTTACAGGTTCAGGGTGGGTACCCGTAGTAGTTAATGCTGGTATTCAGCCACCGAGGAATGGATTGTGGTTTGATGCTGCAAACCAAGACATATACGATGCTACTACAGGTACGTTCATAACCGACCCATTCGTTGTTGCGAACTACGATCCAACGTTACCAGCTCCTGGCGTATACTTCGTGACCGACACTGACGTTTATGTGTATTCGACGGTAAGCGGAACGACTGATTGGCATTTGACGGATGCTATTTCACAAGATGTTGATCCACGCTTTCCGATTCCGCTAAACGTCAATGATGTGTGGGTCAACGACGGAATAATCAAACAATACAAAAATGGATGCTTTACCAACGTTGGATACGTGGTGTCATTGACAGACCCGTTGAGCGTGAACGCTGGTATCTGGTTGCAAACACTGCCACAGCCTGTTTTATATGAATTCAGTGGGTCGTGGCAGACCATTGGATTGGGTGTCGCCAATCTCCCATACGATGTTCCATCGGATTTCTGGAATGTTACCACGCAACCGTTGGTTGTGTTGAATCCATCGGGAACCACAGTCACCAATTATGTGAGAAAACCGACTTACCCTGCAATCGGCATGACCTGGCTAAATGATGATGGTGAATTGCAAGAATATACGCTGTCTGGTTGGGTGTTGATTGAACCATTCGCATCCGTTGAAATAGACTGTAAGGGTAATTTTAGATTCCGCGATAGATATTGCACTAGCACGTCGCGTATTGAAGTCGTTGACGTGAGTTTGTTTGCTAGTTTAGTTGACGTAGGCGTTACGTATTACACCGCAAAAAACGGCAACGATGCGGGCGAATTACAGCCAACGTATGCCACGCTCGGAATTGGTACAACTGGTTCAAGAACAGAACGACTCCGTCTAATGGAAGAGATTCGGATGTCACTTGGCCACCCCGTTGTGCAGGTGGAATTAACAGAAGAGCAGTTAGACTTCTGCATTTCGTTGGCATTGAAAGAGTTGCGAATGCGATCCTCGATATGCTATCGAAGGGAGTTTTTCATGATGCCACTCGAGCAGGGTGTTCAAACAGTGCGTCTGACTAACAAAGAAAAAGGACACGATCGGATCGTGTCTGTTCTTGGGATATATCGTGTCAACTCGCTGTATCTGAATGCGATCAGCGGATCAGGCCCGCACGGATACATGTTGATCCAACAGCTATTCACTATGGGTGCATATGATCTGGTTAGTTATGAATTACAAGGACAGTACAGTAAGTTAATGGAGCAGCTGTTCTCATCGCGTATACAGTTTGGTTGGAATGAGCACACTCGTGAGCTGAAGATCTATCGGAAGTTGTTACGCAATGAGCGAATCGTGTGTTTGGAGACAGCAACGGAACGCCCAGAGCAAGAGATCTTAGTTGACCGTCAGTGTACGAATTGGATCAAAAAGTTCAGTTTAGCACATGCAAAATTAATACTGGCTGAGATTCGAGGCAAGTATGGTAGTCTACCAGGAGCAGGTGGGACTGTTCAATTGAATGCTTCTGATCTCAAACAATCTGCAGAAGAAGCAATTCAACACTGCATGGAAGATATTGACAATGGTGTCGTCGACAATTACGAAGTTTGGGGATCGGGTCCATGGATAGCAATCGGTTAAACTGCAATCCGTGTGACGGATTTGATACACCATGTAACAATTGGTCGATCGTCAACGACGTAAAGATCAACTGTCTTGCCGATGTATATGCTCAGGAACAGCTTAACATTGGTGGAGCCAACATTAACATCTTTCCACTTAGAGGCGTTAAAGGAAGTAGGATATTAACGCCAACCGTATTGGTATACGGTGGAGATGGGGATCCACAGACTGGTTGGTTTACGTCAGCGGTGTCAGATGACGCATACATTGTATCAAATAGTTACGTGGTACTAGATTTTGGGGTTCACGTGTCGTCAACGGGGAGATCTCTCAGCTCCAACAATGACCGTGCATTTACTATAAACTCAATCAAGTTTAAACAATCAGCTAAACTAAAGCAAGTTCTCACAATGCGCGTTGAGCGTTCAGTTGATGGAATTAATTGGGTGGGCGTTGATGTAATTAACTGTGACGTCGTTACGAACGCAACGGTGAAGTGGGCAGCACCAGCGAGGTACTGGAGATTACGCCCCACGTCATTGTCACAATCATGTAAGTGGTGGGGCATGTCAGAGTTAGCGGTTGAGTTCAATCTTGAAAAGCAAGATGCGATACAAGATCCCGTGTTTTTGGAAAACCGGAACCGTCAATACGTCACAACACCAACCAACATTAAAGCGATTTATGATGTACCAGGTAGGACCATCGATATTTCGAAGTTTGGCTATGAGTTGAATACCGACTATGTGTTCAACGTCAATTTCTCTCAAGTGGTAGCTGCGCTTGGACGGCCCATGTTAGTCGGTGACATCATCGAGATCCCATCGGAACGGTTTTACAACGCGAGAATGGAAGAAGTTCCACTGTTGATTGAAGTAACTAGTGTTGCGTGGGATACCCAGTCGTATACACCAGGTTGGCGTCCGATTGGTCTGTCCGTCGTTGGTAAGCAGGCACTGTCTTCTGTTGAGACCAAAGATGTGTTCAACGCATTTGATAAATCGACAAGATCGAGTGTGATGGATTTAACCAACACTGCAACGCCAATCCAGCAGCATGATCAAGTGACGCCGGATATCCATCAAGAGGGATTGAAACAGGTACCACAGAAAGGTACTTCTGTATTTGATACGCATGCTTGGAATGGTGGTGACAAGACCGTCGTTGGAGCTGCAGGGTCTGGGACTCAAGATTACAACACGCAGGAAACAATACCGCCAGATGGTAGAGAGTACACACGTGGTCAACGATTTCCGGATTCGCCATCAGACGGTGACTGGCATGTAATGGAATACACTGGAACTGCTTATGGTATTCCAGACCGGTTGTATCGATATTCATCGGCGAAGCAGCGATGGTTATATTTCTCAAAAGATGTTCGTGGAACAATAGATACTGCATCAGATAGTCTAACAAAACGAATCGACGGGAGTGAACAACGGTGACACCAACCCCATATTGGTACAGAGAGAATGTCCGGCGATTGATCACTCAGTTCATGTGCATCTTCAAAGGACTGCAAGTGAACAACGGGTCTGAGTTCCAGATAGTCCCAATCACTTCAGCTGAACCCGATATTGTTGTTGCAAGTATCATTGCAGGTAATACACCGAATGCATCGCTTGCACTACCGTTAATGTCGTGTAAGATTAATGGATATCAATACGATAACATGCGTGCTGCGGGATTGAATCAATCTGCGTCTAGTGTGCGTTTACCAGTGGGTGGGCAGTTTCCAGATGACTTGATCACAGACGTCATTTATAAACCACTGCCGGTGATGTTGAGTGTTGATCTGTATGTTTACACGACAAACTTCGATCAAATGTTTCAGATTATTGAACAAATTATGCCGTTGTTCTCAACGGCACTGTTACTACAAACGAACACGTCGGCATTAGACCCTGCGAGAATCTCATCCGTTGAAATGACAAACGGTTTTACGCTTGACGGAAACTTCCCAATCGGAAACAATCAACGAGCATGTAGTGGGATTGCTTCGTTTGATATTAAAGGTTACCAACCATACCCAGAGCACATCATCGATAATGTGATTAAAAGCATTAACCTGCGAATTGGTGCAAGTGGAGGTCTCACGAACTTTGATATTATTGACGATTTCAATGCACAGGGACTGGAGTATACGAAAATCCACGGGAATTAGAGTCGAAAATCAATTGAGAGTTGTAAATAGATTAGGAATTCAATTTTTAGGGGGCACTCGTGGCAACTTTAATTTCTCCAGGTACTTCTTTTGAAGTAATCAATGATTCGTATTACATCGCCCGTGCAGCTGCAACAGTGCCACTGTTTATCATTGCCACTGCCGAGCAAAAAACCCAAATCAATGGCAGTCCAGCATCAGGCACGTTTGAGGCCAACGTAATTCGTCAAATTACATCCGTACCAGAAGGGCTAGCGATGTACGGGCTGCCTACGTTCTACAATCACGGTGACGTTCGCAACGAGTACGGGTTGTTTGGTGCATTGCACTACGTTCGTAACGTCGGCTACTGCTATGTGATGCGCGTTGACGTGAACCTCGATGATTCTCGAGTGAAGGTGGTAGCAATCTGGGATAGTGCCGTTGAAGCAGCTGCAATTCGTTTGGAGACTTTGGTAGCTAATACCATTTCTCAGTACAACGCCGCTAACGACCTGACGCCCACGTCAGTTGGTTATAAGCAGACAGTAACTGCGACTGAATTGGAAGCGTTGATTACTACCGCAATGACTCCCGTGTTCAATCTCGGTTCATTCTCGATCGGTGCGACTGTCGACGAGATTAAGAACGATTTCTACGATGATCAAGTACCAGCGTTGCCACTGTATACTGACTTGACATTGCCACCGGTAGTTGGTAGTACGTACAAAGGCTTGGGTCTTGAACTACAAGATTGGGTGCTTAACACCAATGGTTCCGTCGTTGGGACCGAGTGGACGCCTGACGAGGCTGGTGACTACCTAGTGGAGCTTGGTGATCAGTTTAAACTGACCATTACATTTTGGACTAAGACTAAGCTTGGTAACACTGATCTGGAGCGTCGTGAGGCAATCGTAACTGCAATCCGAGCCAGCATTACCAATCAAGAATCGCTACGTGATGAGAACCTCGAGTTCAACATCATTGCGTGTCCAGGTTTCCCTGAAATCGGGCTGAACCTCGGTGCGTTGACTGAAGAGCTGGATTTTGAGGTGCAAGGGATTGGTGATGTTGATTTGTTTGCAACACCAGCGTCCGTGGTAGAAGAAACACCAGTTGCAACTCCCACAGTTGATGGCGACGGTCCAACTACTCTGCCTGGTTACACCCGTTTTCACAGTCAGTCGATTTGCTATGCATATCCACATGTTCTGACGAGCAACTTCGATGGTGCTGATATTGTGGTACCAAATTCCGCAATCTATCCAACGCAGATGGGTATTAGCGACAAAAAAGCAAATGTGTGGTGGGCACCTGCTGGTACTGATGGCCGTGGTCTGATTCCGAACGCCCTTAACGTTGGGTACTTGCGTGGCATTCCAGGCACAAGTGACGTCACTTTCGTCCCTGTCGCCTTAAACAAACCACAGCGTGATAATCTGTACAAGAACTTCACGAACATCAACCCGATTCACCCAGTACCACAAGTTGGCTTCTGTTTCATGGGACAGAAGAACTCAGCTGGTGCAGCTTCGTTGATGATGCGGATTAACGTGTACCGGTTGGTTGCGTATATTCGTCGTCAGATCCGCAAAGCCAGTACACCGTTTCTGTTCCGTCCTGGTGATCAAAAGTCTCGTGATGACGTTAAAGCACTATGCGATAACTTCCTCAACACCTTGCTTGGCGCGCGTGCATTGAATGACTTCATTGTGATTTGCGATGAGTCAAACAACCCACCTGAAGCGCAGGACCAGAACGAAGTTTACATTGACATTGCAATCAAACCAGTGACTGCGATTGAATTCATGTACTTCCGAATGCGTGTTGTAGCAAACGCCAACGAATTGGTTGGCTAAAAAAGACCCTCTTCGGAGGGTCTTTTTTCCACTATATGATCGAGATGCCGTAAATAAAAACGATCAACTGATTAGTGGCAATTAACATGGTACGTACGAGATTTTCGAACTATATCTCAGAAGTGAAGGATCAACTGTTGCAAGAGCAGTGCGAACCTACGTCAATAATCATCAACAAAAAGTGCTCGTTTCCAATTAAGGAAAACGACCAACGCAAATACATCACGTTCCGGTCCGGCTACAAAGTAGAAGTCCTTGTGGAACACGACCCCAAGTTTGCACAACAAAGAACCAAGCTGTTGGTGACTCACTCTCGTGGCGAATTCTCATGTGAGCCAATTTGGTGTTACGCACAGACTGTTCAGTGGCTTAACGCATATGGTTTCAAGGAGCTAATGTAATGGCAAATCCCATGAGTTATCTAAACCCCGAAAAAATACTTGCATTTGCTGATCCACAAAACAATCTAGCATCGGATTTTTTAGCACAGGCATCCAACCTAGATGCCGTATCAATGGCAAAAGACGGATCGGTATCGGGAGGCGTGAAAAATCTAATCTCACTGTCAAAGGCAATTAATAGTGGATGTGGAAACATCCCTTCCGGCTTTCTGCAAGTTGGTGTAAATGCCCTGAGTAAAGGTGCTGAGTTCGTTCTAGGGGCAGTTGGCGTATCTCCGACGATGATGCAAGGGTTACAAAAAGTTAATGCTCAGGGTGCATTAGAGGCAGTGAATATTGCATCTGGTATATTTGATCGCGTGAAGGAAGGAAAACTAAGAACCAAGGACTACATGAATATTGCCGGCGATCTACTCAATGTAAAACGCGTGGCCACAGATGCGTTACGCGGTGAATACACTAAAGTTGATCGACGAATCAAAAAAGCGCAGGAACTTGATCGAAACATGCCACCGAGTCCATATGCAATGGACTTAATTGCGAAAGCACCTAAGCACAAGTTCATGTTTGTGGTATCTTTCATTTATGAGACACCATACAATGAAATGGGTCAGACCGAGTTCGCATTTGTTGTCAAAACAACCTCTCGGTTAAAGGTTAAGTATATTACTGAAGATGCTAACTACTACAACTACCGCACCAAGTATATTGTACGTACTGAATACGACTCACTGTCGCTATCGTTTTATGATGACATTGACAACCAGTTGATGACTTTTATTAAGATGCACATGGATGCTACAATCCCGGTATCGCAACAACGAGGTGGCATTGGACCTGAACCAGAAAAACTCGGCATGGACTTCGCATCGCCTGCACCTTCAACCGCTTCATTTGCACCGTATACTGACCAAACGAAGAACGTGATTCGGTGTGTTCGGTTATTCCATGTATACGACTCCGGTAATTCCATGAACGTGTTTGAGTTCATTCGACCGAAGATTACTGAAATTGAACTGGATGATTTAACAATGTCAGAGACTGGAGATGGTTGTGAGGGACGATTGACGCTCGACTACGATTCAGTGCATCTCGAGTTAAACGTTGCAATGAACGACCCACGTTACAACATTAAAGGAGAGACAGACGCTGGTAAGTACCCACTTCGGTATAATGAGAGTCTGGCTGCTGCCAAGAGTCGATTTGATAACAACGGTCCAAACGACATACCAAAATGTGATTTCGGTGGTTCCGCTTTACGTAAAGTTGATGATTTTTTTGGCGAGGTGAAGAAAGTTCAGCGTGATGTGCAGGATGTGGGTAATCTCGTCGAACAGGTATTCGGGAGATAGATAATGGCGATATATCAGCAGGGGATGTATCAACTCGAAAACCCTGACAAGTATGTGGGTGATCAAGAGTCGATTCGGTATATGTCGAGTTGGGAGCTGAGAGTGCATCAGTTTTTTGATCGAAATCCTAATATACTGAAATGGTCCAGTGAGCCAATTGGGATCCCGTACGTAAAGCCGACGACTCAACGAATACACGAATATTTCGTTGATTATTGGGTGCTCTACGTAGATAAGGAAGGAATGGTGTGTGAGGAGTTTATCGAAGTAAAACCAGCTGCACAAACAAGACCATCTCGTGCGAGGAACCCAAGAACCAAGCAACAGCAGATGATTACATACCAAGTAAATCAAGCAAAGTGGAATGCTGCGGTTCGTTGGTGTGAAGAAAAGACCAAGGTTAGTGGACGCAACATCACCTTTCGTATACTGACTGAACAGGAGATCTTTAAATGAAAGATGCTAAGCAAATCGTATCAATGCCACACACGTTGGAAGAGATCTTCAATATCCAACCAGGTACTACACCCACTCCAGTACACCGTGTGGAGGTTGAAGACGTTGAACAAGTAGCAGATACAAACGTGCCATATGATGATCTCGATAAAAACATCGATGAGCAGATCAATGATGTATATCGAATTGCAATTAATACTGCAATGGATGTACAGGATGCAATTAGTAGTGTTGAACCAAGTAAACGAGCACGATCAGTGGAAGCACTTGCAACAATTCTGAACGTTGGATTGAACGCTGCTAAAATCCGTGCAGATGTGAAATCAAGTAAAGAGCGAAATAGTGCAAAAGGACCAACGAACGTAAACCACGGAGTGGTGAATCAAACGGTATTCGTGGGTACTCGGGAAGAGGCCCTAAAGCATCTTCCCGAAGATTGATTATTGATTTGCAGGACCACCCAGAGCGGAGCCTGGGTTGTTGTAGTTGCCGATTACCTGCTTGGCGTTGTCGTAACGAATGGTGAGAGTGATTTTCATCTGCTCGCCATTTGAGTAGTCATTCTCATCCCATGCAGCACCTTTAATCATCGCACCTTCGATGAACCATTGCTCAAGTACTGTTGGGTTGCTGGTTGCACCATCCAACTGTTCCAACACAATACCAAACTTATACACCGAGCCTTCTGGACCAGTTGCGAAGAATTGACCTTCGGCACCAATAATCCACTGTTGTCGCTGTAGTTGTTCTTGGATGACGGTTGCAGCGGTTCCTTTGATGTCATCTTCTACTTCAATCTGAAGTTCACTAAATTGGTACTTACCTAACACGTATGCTTGAGTAGTATAACGATGAAGAACTACTTCATCCCAATCGAGTTTAGGACGTTCAACGCGAACACACTGCATTGACACTGGTTGACTGTCAATCGTGCCACCCATGCCAATAAACTTGGCACGCCACTTATTTTTTTGCTTAGGTTGGGAAATGCCAGCACCAATGCCAGGAATCCCGAAATCTGATATTGTACTCATGTCATCTCCCGTTAAACACAACGTCACATTCGTATGTTATTTAGTATTATTTGTCCCAATCTGGGTTTAAGTCTTCAACATACTCACCTGCAATCTTCAACGATGGTTTAAAATCCAAATCATCCAAAAGCATCTGCGAGCCTTTTGGGACGTAACCAACAGTGACGTGTGGAATGTACTCGTCGAAGTCCCATGGTGCCCCGAGTTTCCGCATGTAGTTGAACTTTGCCGTTTGAGCAGGACATTTGTATTTGATTACGATGTAGTCTTTTTCTTTACTATTTGACAGCATCGCCAATTGAGGGTCTGTGATTTCGTAGTTGTCGTGGTGTTCGTCAGGTACATACCGATCGAAAGGATCGCGACTGTAAATCAACGTTGAGTGAATTGTATCCAATCCACTTGGAACAAACTCAGAGTTCCGAGCCTTGAGTAGTTCCTGTAGCTCTTTAATTGAATTACGGCTGGCGGAATTAAACGAATATGCAGCATATGTACCAGGTCGTTTCATTGGTAACGTTACCTTCTCATTTAGTTGCAACGAGAACAAGGTAGACAGTTTCATGTGTAAAGTCACCAATAAGTGTTATTGTGTTATATATCAGATAAACTAGGAGGCATGACCGTGTCCAGAAACCCGAATGTCAAAAAAAGCAATGAAGTTATTAGCTATACACTCGAAGAACTCCGGGAGCTACGAAAATGTACGAAGGATCCAATTCACTTCGTCACGAAGTATTGTAAGATCCAACATCCCGTACATGGTGAAATTCCGTTTGATCTCAGGCCGTATCAGCAACGGATGATCACTGGATATGCAGAAAATCGTCTATGTATTACACTAACACCACGGCAGTGTGGTAAATGTGTAGTTGGTGAAACGTTGGTCACTGTCCGAGAACCAACCATCTTGTTGAAATTTTTACGCAAGTTGGTGAAACTGGTTGATCTTATGGTCAACACCTGTTATCGCTGAGGAGACTACAATGGACAATCAACATCGGAAAATTTCTGGCTATCGCGATCTATCTCAAGACGAGATTGATCTAGTCAATCAGATTAAGCGGCTCGGGAACGAGATTGGAGCGTTACACGTTGCGATCCTGGAACGGGATATCACAGATCGATCCAAGCAGGACCTTGAGATTGCCGAGCATCACCTAAAGACGGGTTTGATGTGGCTAACAAGAGCAATCACCCAACCAAGTGGGTTTCAATCTCGATTACATCAATTTGATGTGATAAAATAATATTTTTAATGTTATTGAGATCACATCATGGGTGGATCACTTCTGTCCGGTAAACGCATCGACAATGAAGAGTTTCAACTGCTCACGTCACAGTTACGTGAGTTGTTCTTTGATGTTGGTGTGGCAAAGTTGCACTTTGTACAAAGCGTGCGCGAGAAAGTAGACCATGGTGACATTGACGTGTTGGTTGATGTTGATGGGTTCGGTGCCGTCGTTGAATGGTTGACTCATTCTAATATACAACATTCACGTAATGGTGACGTGATGTCGTTTCTGTTTAAGGATGTTCAAATTGACGTCATTAAAGGAAAGACGGAGTCATTCGAATACCATTGCATGTATCTCAACAACAACGACTTTGGTAATCTACTCGGTCGTATTGCTCACAAGCTGGGACTAAAACACGGTCATGATGGGTTGCGGTATGTTCATCGTTACAACGATAGTAATCAGTTGTTTGATCGGGTCATCACATATGATACCAATGAGATATTCGACGTGTTACAGCTTCCACGGCTGCACTGGAATCACCAGTTCAATACGTTCATTGAGATGTTCGAGTACATAAAGCAAAGTCCGTGGTTTTCACCGAAGATCTACATGCTCGATAACTTAACTCACAAGCATCGTGTACGCGATCGAAAACGGAAGACATACAACATGTTTTGCGACTGGTGTGCATTGCAGACTGATGTGACTGTGGAGTATCCGGCTGATCGCACAGAGTTCGTTGTGTCAAAATATCCGCAGGTACAGGAATGGATAGATGATGCAATTACAGAATACGAGAATCAACGGGTTTACCGACAGAAGATGTTGGACGCCGCTAACGTGGTTGGGAACTACTCCGGAAAGGACCTCGGAAAACTGATTGTTTTGTTTAAGAACATATCGCGATGCACGTGGGAATCACCTGTTTCAACGTTCGTTACTGACATGAAACGAGCAGTCGATGCGATGTAGTAAATACCACATCATACGAGGTGTGGTTTATAATGTACTATGTGTTCCATGCGGGGATATTCGGTAGCGTTAACAGTAACATGGCCAACGTGGGTGGTATTCTTACACTACAGAATTTCACTCTCGTGGTGCCTGATGGATACTTGTCTTTCTTTTTAACTGTCACCCAAGTAACATTTAACGTCAGTGGTTTGACACTGCCTAAAGTTGCCTTTTGTCGAATCGATCCAAGCACTGGGGTCGTTGATATCATTCTAAAAGAAAACAATTGGACACAGAGTGATGCAACGCCTGTTGGATCAGAGGGAGATGTTTGGTTTGACACGTCACGTGATGTGATATTGGAGTACGTGGCGGGTGTTTGGATCCAACGGTTTATGTTGCCAATTTGCGTGGTCGATTCATCAACGATTACACCGTTGATCGGGTATGAGTTGTTTGGGACTAGAACAGTGGTATCCAAACCACGTAACACCGTAACACCAGTGTTTATGCCAACCACCACCAACCCAACCATCCCCAACTTCGATAACCAAGAGAACGTAAACGACATTGGGGTAGCTGGTGAACAGTTGTTAGCATATCGGCTAATAAAAGCCGGTGCATACGGAAAACTATACAATGCTAGTGCAGCTAATGTAAATGACCAAAATGTTGTAATTGGAATGACATTACAAGCTGGATCTGTAAATAGACAGGTAACATATCAAACCATGGGTGTTATCGTGAATGGTGGGTGGAATTGGACCCCACAGCAACGAATTTACCTGGGAGTGAATGGTGAGTTAACGACAAACAATGATGTTGGTATTATATACCAACAAATTGGGGTCGCAATTACCAATAACTCGATGGTGTTGGATATTAAATCAGCGATTAAACGCTCTTTCTGAGGAAGTAAACATGACAGATAAATTTTTGGCAATTGGTACAAATGGTACCGAAGAACGAAATCCACTAACCACGAGTACTGGTGCCCCTGATGCCGATCGCATTGTGAGTACCGGTGCCGATGGTCGATTAGATGAGACAGTAATGCCACTGGGTGTGGCACCTGATGTTTACATTGGGAATGCGTTCGAAAGCCTATCAGCGGGCGCGTTTGTGTACATTCGATCTAATGGTACAGTAGCAAACGCATCGGCAGCGTCTGGCGGCACTGGTGCCGTTGGTTATGTCACTCAGAGCTACACGACAGGCACGTCTGCACGTGTGTATTTTGAAGGTACAAACGCATTCTTAACGGGTCTGACGGTCGGGGTTCCCTACTATCTCAGTAATACAGTACCGGGTGGTGTAACGACAACTATCCCAACCGGCACGGGCACTCTGTTTCAGCCAGTTGGAACGTCCGTGTCGGCTACGACCATTAATGCAGAAATTGCACGTCCCATCGTGAGAGCGTAACAGCGTGGTTAAATCCGTTACCATAACACCAGCTGGATTATCTGAAACAGAAGTTGCTACCGTGGGTGGCAACAACACGGAAGTGCAGTACAATAATAATGGACAGTTGGCCGGTTGTGGTAACTTGTTGGTAATTAATAACCAGGTTGTTTTCCCATCACAGAACAGCAGCCCCACTGCACCAACCAGTGGGCTGATACCATTTGTGCAAACAGTTGCGAATCGACCGCAACTGTTTGCGATTGATTCTGTAAACAAAGTTAGAAAGTTTCAAAATAACATATATTTCAATCGAGCTAGTGGCATATGCGCAGTGGGATCTGGGACCACGACCTTTACTACGTTTAGTTGTACCGCTTGGTCAACAGTTGGGAATAATACTGGTCGTTCGTTATCTGCATCTATCAGTGGCCAGATTTCTCGATGTGGAATTACCACTGGAACGTTGGCCGATATTACAGGGAGATATGAACCACAAGGCAGAGCTTGGCTAGGATCTTCAGCAGCACTTGGTGGGTTCCATTATTTCAAGCGTTTTGGAATTTCTGATCCAACTACTGTTGCTAACCCAAGGACTTTTGTTGGTTTGAGTAATACAACTGCTGCACCAACTAATGTAAACCCGGCGACTTTGGTTAACAGCATTGGTTTCGCACAGGATCCATCATTCGCTTTACCTGGTAATTTCTATATTATGATTAATGGAACCGCTGCAACGGGTTATACGCTCAACACTGGTATTCCAATCACAAACAATCAAATGTATGACATACAAATTTTTACAGTATCGGGCAGTGGTATAATAGGTTTTTTTCTCCAAAACCTTGAAACAGGTGCAACGTTCGATACCACAATTAATCTAACCTCTCTGCCGGCAAATCAACGACCTGCAAACAATGTTTTGTTTGGTGGGAGAATGTGGAGATCCAATAACACATTAGTTCCGGCGGAGACGTGTGGCATGGATTTTGCCTTTGCGCTTACGGAGACACCTTACTGATGATCCAGTTTACTGTCGACCAATATGGAGTGATTCGCAAAGACAACGATGGGGCCTTGACGGTTGTACCACTCATAGAATCGAATCCACTGTATGAAGAAATGATGGCGTGGAGAGAAACTCATGGGGGACTAGTGCAGGTGACATCGACTGATGATGTTCACACGCTACAGCGATATAAAGATTTAGCATTAGAAGATCTAGCATTGTTCATTGAAGAGTGTGTCCAATCGATGGTTCGGGGAATACCTGAATCTGAAGTTGCTTCATTTGAAGCCAAAGCGAGAGACGCATTGCAGTACGTCGAGAATGGGATACCTATACCTCAACATTCAGCGATATACGTTGAATCAAATATAACAGGTGAGACCGTCGATGCGTTATGTGCTGCTATCATATATCGATATAATCAGACACGTATGGTGAACGGAGTAATAGCTGGGTGTCGGCGCGTTGCTCTATGGGCAATTCGCGAATCGACTACCAAAGAACAAGTTGATTCAATCGTGATTGATGGTAAAAACCGTGTTAAACAAATGTTGGGAGTGTAAGATGAAGTTTTCCGTTGATACCAAAGGGGTTTATCGTAAACATAACGATGACATGTCGGTAGTATGTGTTGTTGAGTTGCAGTCAACGAATCCAACGTACCAAGAAATGATGGAGTGGTTTGCGTCGAACCCATTCGTGGTGCTACCACCAACACACGACCAAGTATAACTAGCTCCTGTAACACCAAGACAGATACGCCTTGCCTTGAATGAGATGGGACTACGTGCAATAGTAGAATCTGCGGTAAATGCCAGTAGCGTTAATGTTCAAGATGCGTGGAAGTTCGCATCTTTTATTGAGCGTAATGACCCAATGTTACTGGAGCTCATGCAATTGAATAATATAACCGATGAAGTAGTGGATCAGGTGTTTGTTTTTGCGAGCACGCTGTAAATACTAACACTAACCTGTGAGAGATTGTCATGGCTGATTACGCTGTTGGATTACTAACCGTTGATACCACACCACCCGTTGATGCAACGACGACGCAATATAACGTATCTCAATGCTCGGCTATTGTTACTGCAGGTACCTATAGCTTTGAAATTAACATTCCTTCCTTCAGTATTGCACGCACATCACAGCAGCCTTCGTGGATTTTTGTTGGGGTCAATCCACGCGACGGTTCACTTTATAGTCAACTGGGGTTTACCCAACCAATTGTCAGTGATACTCCGCCACTTCTACCACCTGGTGAATATTGGTTTGATACCATAAGCAACGTGTTTAAGCGCAACTCAGGATTTGCATATGAGGTAGCATATGGTGTATTCATTGCCAAGGTGGTTGGCAACACAGTCTCTGTGCCATTTCCACATATGCTCAGTTACCTAGATAGTCAGAATGGACTGCTAGTGCCAACTACTCCCGTTGATGTGTATTTCGATGGTCAGGTGAGACCTATAGCAGGTGGTGGTGGTGGTGGTGGTGGTGGTGGTGGTGGTGGACTGACTAATATACCATTCGGTCGGCCATGGAGCATGTCGAATGGGACGTCCTTCGGAAACTTAGATTTTGAGGAGGGTATTGGAAATCAAATTCAATATGACGATACATTAAACACAATTAGTGCAGTATCGAGTGTACGTTTTAATAATGATACTCTTAATGCCGCATTTGGACGAAGTACTCCTTTTAGCATTCCAAGTGCCGATTCATACAATTTGCTGGTAGGACCTGGTGCTTCGAACGGTCCACTTAGCCTCGTACTTTACGTTGTTCACAAAGCATCCGTGACAACATTAGATGCGATTAACCATGTGCTAACGCTTCAAACGAATGCCGACATGCAGATCGGAACATACATGGTTGTTAGGTCAGTTTTCGTAAATAATTACGAAATAGAAGTTGTTGTAGATGGTAATTCGAACACCCTATCTGCCACAGATACGTATACACCACTCACAATGGTATTTCAATTTGATTCCGTGACACTACCTGAGTTTGGTAGTGAGGTATTCTCTTTGAATGATGAACAGTATGTGATCAGTGTATTATTGACTGCGCTCGATGGCGGTGAGTCAATTGGACTAGTTGGCTTCATGGACACCAACATTCAATCGCTTGTTTTAAATGACGCTGTGTTACCATTGGGAGCTATTCAAGGTGAGACATTCGAGGTAACAAGCGCGGGAGTGTATGGTGGTGTGTTTACTAATGTCGGTGATTTTGTCACCGTATTTGGATCAAGTTTATCGCGGATTGCTGTTCAACGACTTCCACCCGACATCCCACCAAACATCGCAACCAACGCATCGGTTGCGTTGGCGATTGATAGTGCGTCTGAGCCAGTAGAGTTTGGAGTGCCAACCGGTACCATCACAGCTGCCATTGTTCGTGAAATACGAAAAGGGCTGTTATCGAACGAACAGCCGGTTGATCTGAATGACGTGACCGGTGAGATCTACCGAGCAATCTTCACCACCCCACCACTACTGTCGATTGGCGAGGTGATTGCTACTCCACCTACTATCCACTTTGTATTGGAACAGGATGACATCCACCTGTCGACGTTTACTTCCAGTATTTCAAGCCCACAAGGATTCTATTTGTCACTTGCCAGAGAGACGTTACCACCGGTGGCGTGGGGACTGTTGCGAGTATATGATTCACCCGTGACGACCAATCTTGGTGGTTTGTTGACTGATGATATTACAATCCAACCAATCGTAGAGCCTGATTACTCAAACGGGTTTGACCATGTGAGCACATACACCGTAATACGAATTAGTCGACAATCAATCGTAGAGGCACCACCAACGTACCAGGTTGACGTTCAATATACTAACTTAAATGCATATGATCTAACGTTTCCATTGGATGTTGGGTTCATTAAAACATCAATTCGAGGCGTGCCTTCACCGGTAGCAGTTCGGTATCACGCGTTTAACTCGTTGTATGCACCACAGAGTTGGTTAAATTACATCACTGCAAGTCGAACCCATCTACCACCACTAACCAACGTAATCCAAGCAGGTACCAGTGCATGGATCAAGTCACTGTCACCGTTTTCCGCTGCGGAACGGTTTTCACCATGCTTTGTGGATACAAGCAATGCATCAGTCTTGTTTGGTGCAGGTTTTCGTCAAGGAATCAGTAATAGTGGCCGACCAGCGACCACCCCATATCCGGCTTATATTAAACCAACCTATCTGACTAACGTAGTGACTGTATCATCGCATGATACGGCAATGTCTCCAACTCCAGCGTTTTTTGTCCAAGTTGGAGCGCAAAACGGAGTGACGTTGAGTACCAACGTTTTTGGAACAATTGAGACAGTCACGTTAAACATTCCGCCGTTGGTCACTGTTAAGTTGACTGTCGATTTCTTGTACGGGGATGCGGAGCGAATGTTTAGTCCCGAGGTCATCGTGTACATTGAAACTATGTTGCTACCATTTACGTTTGAATTACCTTGAATTTTAATAGTATAAATATCCCCAAATGTTGGGGATATTTAAAATGTTAACGAAAGTGATCGATTGGCTGTGCTGGAACAGACGACAAGTAAAAGTTGAACGTTTGTTCCAGCGGCATCCACGCAGGAACGTACAGCAGTTGTTCAATGACAGCTATGTAGAAGAGGTTGCGGTTTGTCGGGATTTACAGATTCTCTCGGACAATGGTTGGCACGACGTGTCTGTCATTATGAAACTCGCTGAACAATCAACGATAACAATTACCACCACATCTGGACATGCAGTGACCGGCGCAGATGAGCACATCGTGTTCGATGATTTGTTGAATGAGGTAAAGTTGGGGGACATTAACGTTGGTGATTTTGTGCAAACCAAGGATGGTGTTGAACTCGTAACCGTCGTCAAAAAGAACACTGATGTAAATTCGTTGTTTGATGTGTCTGTTGATAGTGATACGCATCGATATTATACCAATGGAATACTATCTCACAATAGCTGGATTGCTGGAGCGTTCTTGCTGTGGTTTAGTATATTCAACGACGATAAGCATTCGTTGGTGGTGTCAAACAAAGAAAAGAACGCGAAAGAAATGATTCACCGTGTTCGGTACATGTACGAACGGTTACCGAATTGGATCAAACCTGGTGTCACAGCTGACGGGTGGAACAAACACTCGGTTGCATTTGAAAACAATTCACGAATTGAATCACAGGCGACGACGGAAGATTCGGGTCGTGGGTTATCCATTTCGCTAATGTTTTGCTTGGAGGGTGGTAACACGGTTGAAGTAAAAGACAATGTGACCGGTGAAGTACGCACGATGACATTGCAGGAGCTATATGATGTGCTAATATAATAAATACATCATATAGCACAGGAGCTACCCATGATGAAGCGTAACAGTAAGTCTCCTTTCTTTGTACGTAATATCACGTTTGACTTCACAGATGCAAAAAATTTCTGGGCCGGCGATAACCCAAGTTTAACCATGTATTTTAACGCGCTGTCGTCTCTGTTTCCTGACGGTGAGCGTTACTTCGTAAACAGCGTGCGTGCAGTCCGCGACCAAGTGACAGATGATGTTCTTCGGGATAAAATCACGAGCTTTATTGGTCAGGAAGCGATGCATTCACGTGAACATGAGCGTCTCAACCAAACCATGGAACGACGCGGAATCCCACTGTCATCTTTCGAGGCGTTCGCTAGTCGAGGGCTCGCTGGCGTGGCATTTGCACTTTCACCAAAGTTGCAATTGGCGATTACATGTGCGCTCGAACACTTCACAGCATCGTTGGCTGCTGAGTTGCTTCGTAGAGATGACATTCAGAACTTGATTGAAGATGAAGAATTGCTGAGATTGTGGATTTGGCATGCTGTGGAAGAAATAGAACACAAGGACGTCGCATTCGACGTGTTTAAGCACGTGTATGGAACTAGTTTTGCGCAGCGTGCAGCAGTAATGGTACTTGCCAGTATCGGCTTGTTCGTGGTGCATACTTGGATGACGATACGCCTTTGCTCGAAGTTTTCAAATTTAGAAGCATTGGCAACCTTGCGTACGTTATATGGTCGTCGTGGATTCATTACTGGAATTATTCCAGAAATGGTTAAGTATTTTAACCCATCGTTCCACCCATCAAAGATTGATCATGTGTCGTTGCTGAAGGAATGGCAGGAGCGCATCAAACAATAATGTTATGAACTAGATAGCTCGTGGAATGGCAGTTGGTAATATTCTATGGGCTACAAACACAATACTCGATATGCGGTGTGGGATGGTTCACGTTGGGCTAAGTTTACAGGAATCTCACAGCGGTTAACTGACAGTGTGGTTACAATTGATACTAATAGCTCGAGCATCACGTGCACACCAGACCATCCATTTATACTAAGTGACGGAAGTACAAAAAAAGCTGCCGATCTTGAACCAATGGAACACATCGGTGATTACGTTCAGTCAATTACCCCATCGAAAACCACCACATCTGTGTTCGAGTTATGTGGAACACAAAATGGGAGATATATTGTAAATGGAAACATCCGCAGCCATAACTGCGACGAACTTGCATTCGTAAAAGATTCCGTAGCCGAAGAATTCTGGGCTTCGATCTCACCCACCCTGTCAACTGGCGGATCGTGCATGATTGCGTCCACGCCAAACGGTGATTCGAATCTATTCGCACAATTGTGGAGGGGTGCAAAACTCGGCACTAACGGATTTTTTCCAATTGAGGTAAAACTCGACGAGATTCCTGATCGTGGCGAAGATTTCAGGCAAGCTGAAATAGGTCGCATTGGGATGCTGAAGTTTCGGCAAGAGTATTTGTGTGAGTTTCTAGGTTCGAGTACAGGCTTCTTTGATCTCGACGTTGACAATACTGTAAAATCAACAGTAGCTGGACGTGAGATGTGTGAAACGGTAAATGAGGTGACGATTTTTAAGCCGGTTGCGCTAAACCGAGTATACGTAGTTGGTGTTGACGTTGCATCTGGCAATGGTGGCGATTTTACCTCTGTTGAGGTGTTTGAATTTCCGTTAATGGATCAGGTCCTCGAATGGCGTAGTAACGAAGCCAATCCTGCCAGTGGCTATATTAAGCTGAAGAAAATCCTAAATTACTTAGCATCAGGTGGGTATCCCGATCCACCTACCCTCAATGATGTATATTTCTCCGTTGAAAATAATGGGATCGGTGAATCCATCTTAACCGCATATGAACTAGATGAAGAACGTCCGGATGCAGTGCTGTTGAGCAAAGCCACGGCTAAACGCACAGGGATGCACACCACCGATCGAACGAAGATCGAGTACGGTATAATCATGCAGAATATGATTAAAAATGGTCGATTGATTGTTCGTTCACATATTCTACATGAAGAGATCCGGAACTTTGAGACCGGAGCGCGGGGAGTACCAAACGCCAAGAGGGGTGGGACAGATGATTGTATCATGGCGACAATGATTGCAGTGCGTGTCACGTACTTATTAGCAGAAGAAGATGCCACGACGTTTGCTGCAGTACACAACGTAAGTGATCGAGACTTTTTGTTCAAGCCGACTAAAGACACCAATGACGACGATGATGATAATTTCACATCGATGTGGTTCCTCGGTTAGACACGACATCAATCAATCTATGAATGTGCTTACACATGCCAGGAGTATCACCGTGTGGTTTAACAGCATATGGGAGCATCAGAGTTTTCGACTGTAAATCAGGACGTCCAAATCGATATGCAAAATCCGGACATGAACACTTCACGCGGACGTAAGAATCTAGTGACTCAGGAACGATCGTTCGATTTTCAGAGAATCGGACATCAGATAGTTCAATTGCTGTTTGGTACTTTCCGTTGCTTACGCAAGTAGCAATTAATTTGCCAACACCACTATATGGTGTTATCCGAATGTTGGTCAGTCGCACAGCATGTGATATGTTCAAGCGTTTTTTTGTTGGAATCTCATTTGTGGAAGAGATTAACTCCCCAACAGTCATCTTTTCATTCAAGGTATTCATGTTCGACCAGTTTTTTGCTGTTGATCTAGTATTTAATATACTAAATACTAGATCAGCTAACAAAAGGTTGCACTGACATGCTAACTACGATAACCCATGGAATAATTGATTGTGATGTTGTGCCATTTACTCGGTCTGGCTCAACTGTTACAATCAATGTGGTTAACCGTAAGTTGTTGGTGGCTTTGCCACACCTACAGCGGCAGTATTTGCATGTTGAAAATAGGACCAAAGTTGACGCGTGGACAAATATATTGGACGATTGTTGGTTGTCAATCGTGGTCGATAAATTGGGTGGCGTCGAGTATACAGTCATATCTGATTCTCCAATCATTTCAGCATCGGAGCCGATTTCTGGTCAATATTGGTTCGACACTAACGAAAATTGCTGGAAACGGCGAGTAGGACCTAACACGTTTGTCCGTGAAGTAATGTGTGTTGTTGCAAAAATAGTTGGAGGTGTCATACTTCCTTATAGAAACACATATATCGAACAAGTGTTTGGGGCAACCCCACCTTTGACGGCAATTGGAGAAATTGTATATGACGCATCCACCCAAAAACCAATAACAACGGTCACACCAGAACGGTATTTTGTTACAACCGTAGACAACGTTAAGTCTCGGACAATGTCCTCGACTGATGTTAATTTTAAAAATCAAACAATCAGTTGCATCGCTCAGGAGTCGATTCCTGCATTCAGTGTGGTATTGATAAACGAGTTTGAGCAGGCAGTTGTATCACCGATTGTCGTATCGACGACGGCTGGATTGTTAGGAATTGTAACAAATGGATCTACTCTCGGCGATGTAATCGACGTGCACGTTGGAGGGCTGGTTACGAACATATCTTGGGACTGGTCTGCGGTTGGTCCAGGTGTTGCACTGTATGCTGGAGTCAGTGGACAGTTAACACATGTAAAACCCGACCCCAATGCAATAGAAGTTGCTAAAACCGTTGATGTGCATGTAGTGTTGTTTAATCCTGTCCAACAATCTTCGTCTGGGCAATCTGCTGGTGGTGGATTGGACCCAATTGTGTTCGATCTGGGAAATGAACAGTTACTGGAGTTTAAACCCATACTAGATGGTAATGTTGACGCAGTGGTTACGGCACGAAGTGGGTATGTGTTGTTTGAAGATCCAGTGCTACTAAATGAAATTCAGCAGCAGATAGCATTGGATGTTGCTAATCCGATGCTATCGTCTTTTGGAAACCGTCCAATGGGAACATGTGTTGCGTTGGCTGCTGATGTAACAAGATTATACGAAGACACTTATCCTACTCATCATTATTGCTCGTTAGTCAATGAGGTAGCTCAAAACGGAGGATATGGTGCTGGCGAATTTGCAGAATTGGTACATGTAGTTCAGTCATGTTATCTCGACTTTGACCTTTCAACTGCGGTCAATTTAGGTGAGATGTGCACTGGCCAAGCACTCATGTCGTGTGGTAAGTTAAATGCATTTGATCCTAGTACACCAGGTTTAACTACAAACGTGAATGTATCACATGATGTACGGTTAGATGCATTTGGAATCGGAATTGCGGACGTAAGCACCACAACTGAAATTGTTGACTATCAGGAACTAATCGCAATTGAAGAAGTAGAGAGCGGATTTTACTGTGAGTTCACGTGGCTGCCCGTAGCACATAACAATCCTACGGTAGAAATGCCAGATGTGGAATGGTATTATATCCCAGGATTACGAATTAATAGCGCCACCGACGTCGATGTGGTAGTGTCAGCTACACTTAACGAACTCCCAATTACATTGAGTGATGAAGTAAATGTAGTAGAACACGTAGATATACGCCGTACGTTGGCTGTGTATCCAAAGTGGAATTATAGTTTGGTTGACAGTTCAAAAATCGAATTCGTTGATTTTGACTATGAGGTGAATTCAAGAAACAATGGTCCGTTTATTACACTACAATTTGTTGACACGATACTAAATATCTCATGTCGGTTCACGACCGGGTTGTTGATTAACGTTTCAGTTGATCTCGTAGAGGTGAATCAGGAACGGTTATTTGTTCAACATGTTACTCGTGGAAAAGGGACAGGAGTGTAGTAAATGTTTACAATTGAGACGACACTTGCGACTGGAACAGCAAGTTCAACGCCATACCCAAGTGCCCCATTAGGATCGATTGTTACGTTTACGGGGAGGCGTGTTGGAGTGAACGACGCTTGTGCTGGGATTATTACGGCAGCTGGTACTACAATAATTCGACCAATGTTGTCTGATGATCTGGCACCATTATCGGTTAGTCACGCCAAGAGTCAGCTGCTCGCTTATAATAGCGGCGGTGTTAACTCTAATGTATCAAATGTTTGTACTGTAGTGGTCTTGTAATGTTTAACATTATATCCACCCTTTCGATGGGAACGCAGTCTTCGAATCCAAGCATTGATGTTGGAGCAGTTGCAACTTTCACCGGCACTGCGCGCGGATTAGATGATAGTTGTGCGGCGATTCAAACTACCGTGGGTCGGTTAATTATACGACCCAATGTGGTTGACGTGTCTCGACTACATCAAATAAACGTACGCGACGTTCAGTTGAATGTTATTCATACTTGCGTAAATATCATAGAGACCAGCTTCGTGTCTGCGCCGTATCCAATCGAAGTGTTGGAGGAATTCACCGTTGGTACAAATGTTAACGCTGGTGATTTAGACACTGTGTTATATGCACAGCTTACCAACGATGACATGCAAGCTGCCGTATCTGTGGTTGATGGTGAGCTGCGAGCATTTTTGATTCAAAGCTCATTCAGAGAGGATGAGCTGAGATCAGATGTATTGATCGTGTCCGGTAATCTTCGGACACTTCTATTAAATACAGAGCATTCGGATGACATGATGTCGCAAGTTAATGTAGTAAACGGGGCATTGCTAACGGTATTGGTTAGTATAGGATATACTGAAGAAGCAATGAATGTTGGTGTTGGGGTGACAGGTGGTACGCTAATATGAAGGTGACAAATAGTTTGCAAGGTTGGTTTACGTTGAAGGTGCACAAAGGTGACGCTGAACAACCATCGCAAGTAGCAAGTTTTGAGAATTTGATTACAAATAGCGGGCTCGATCGCATAGGTCAGGGAAGTTTCATGACACGTTGCTTAGTGGGCACTGGTAATACTCCTCCGGATGTATTACAAACTACCTTGGCGTCGCTTGTTGCATCAGTTAGTAGTATGACTACTAACTACACTGCGACGACCTTGCCGCCATACTATGGCACGTTTATTAGAAAATATCGATTTAACCCAGGAGTTGCTACTGGCAACTTAACTGAGGTTGGAGTTGGTTGGGTTGCTGCAGGAGGATTGACGGCTGTATTTAGTCGAGCGTTGATTAAAGACATTAACGGTGATCCTACCACGCTCACTATATTACCTGATGAATTCCTAGATGTTACGTACGAGTTGCGTGTATATCCAACAGTAACCGACGTTGTGGTTCCTGGTACTACCTTTACAGGGTTCAACTCTAACGTGACAATTAGACCTAGTTTTATTGCTGATGGTAACATGTTAGCTTATCTCGATGACGCTGCAAGTCTTGCGGTATTTGGACCAACAGTATACAGCGGCTCAATTGGTCCAATTACTGGAACACCATCTGGAACATCTGAATTCGTATCGTCGGCTAGTAGTAACGTACGACATAGTCCGTATGTGGTAGGTAGCTATAAACAGGTGGCGACGTTAATCGTACCATTGGACAAAGGAAATTTTGCTGGTGGGATTGGCGCTATTCGAATTGCCACTACCCTTGGATATTATCAAGTCGGGTTTACACCGCCTGTTGTTAAAAACGCGACTCAACAGCTCATCTTGAATCTTGAGCTTACGTGGGGACGGTATGCTCCCTAATAACAGTGCCTCGACGAGTGTTGATGTCCGGTCATTTATTGTCCCTTCCAGCACATCACTGACGTCATATCACCACGGATCAATGGCCATTGGTGATCCGTCCGGTGGGTTGTTACAGCAGATCTGGAGATGCACATATGTTAACGGTCAAATCGTGTTATATGATTCGACCGATACCCAATATCCAATGATTGCCGTCCCTGGATTAACTTGGTGTCGGTTTGCGTTTGATCAAAACATGCGACCTGTTTTTGCATATGTTGCAAATGGGGCAAGTTACTACAGATGGTATGATCCAATCGCTCTTGACTATGTTACTGTTGCTCTACCTGTTGGAGCAGTATCACCATGTGTGGCTTTAGACGATGCTCGATCACTACAAATCCCTGTTAGCGATCTAATTATTGCTTATATTGAAAATGATATATTGTATATGCTAGTCCAAAGAGAACGTTATGGTATTACTCATCAGATTGGGTCAGTGGCGCCAAATAGTACACTCCATCAAATTGGAATGACAACTGATTATCGCTTTCAGTTTTTAATCCATACTACCAGTTAATCGTTGACGTATTTTTGTTATCCACTATATAATTAACCCATCGATTGCGTGATCGATGGGTTAAAACCCAAAACTCTGATGACCTTATGATAGGATGATGTTATGACTTCTCGTTTGAATCGCTTTAAAGAAGCCCTTGCTCAGCAAGAACAACGCACCCAAAACAACGACACCTTTCCCTTCTATGACATGCCAGTTGACACTAGCGTCACTGTTCGTTTTCTCCCCGACAAAGACGACACCAACCCGATGATGTTCATGTTGAAGCATCAGACGCACGTGTTGACACTTGATGGCAAGAAACGCACTGTAAACTGTCTTCGTTCGTATGAAGAGGACTGCCCGATCTGCAAAAAGTCAAGTGACTTTTATAACGACAAAGACGAGACTGGTGGGAAGGCACTGTATCGTAAACTCGCGTTCTACACTCGAGTGCTTGTTGTGAAATCAGGATCTCTTGTCGACTCCGAAGGTAAGTCGTACAATGGTCGAGTGATGACCATGCGTATTACACCTCAGATTCAAAAGCTGATCATTGCACGTATCAACGACGAAGATGAGCCACTTCAATACGATCTCGATTGTATCGATAACGGATGTGACTTCATCATCAAGAAAACATTCGACGGTCAGTACAACTCATACAACATTGGGACTCGATTTGCTGCGAATACACGTCCGCTCACCGACGCTGAGCGAGCTGCACACTATGACAGCCATGTGACTTTGGAATCGTTGCGACCCAAGAAACCTGAGTTGGACTATGTGGAACGAGCGCTTGAATCGCACCTGACTGGTGCAACATTTGCTGAGAACGGCGGTGACGGTAGTGAAGCATCTCAACCAGCTGCTCCTCGGCAGGCGGCATCGCCAGCTACGCAACCCAAGCCGAGTGGTGCTGCGAACAGTGACGTTGAGGCCATCCTCGCGAAGCTGAAAGGTAAAGGATGATTGGGGTTAACCTAGTCAATCGCTAGATGTAAACGGGGGAGTGCAATTCACGTTGGACTCCCTTACTTTTTGCATAGGAGTGGAATATAAATGACTTTGTCATTCATGAGCGGTTACAGAAAGAACGCATCCAAAATGAAGGGAGTGGTGGATGAAGACATCCCTCCACGATATGGATTCAGCAGTGGAAACTACGCAATCAACCGAATTACCAGTGGGAACTTCCGAGAAGCTGGATATCTCGAGCAGGGACGTATTGGGATGTTGTCAGGGCCGTCCGGCGCTGGCAAGAGTTACCTAGTTGCAAATGCAATGCGTGAAGCACAGGCAGCTGGTGCATTCGTGCTTGCGCTTGATTCCGAGAATGCGTTGGATAAAGAGTTCGTCACGAAGATCGGGGTTAACGTCGATCCTGACGTGTATCAGTATTACGGTGTAAAGTTGATTAATCAGGTAACTGACTTGATTTCAACATTCGTAGCTGGATACATTGCAGAGTATGAAAGCAATCCCGTTGAAGCTCCTCGAGTGTTGATTGTGATCGACAGTCTCGACATGTTGATGACCAATTCTGAGTATGAGAACTTCTTGAAAGGTGTCACGAAAGGTGACCAAGGTGCTAAGAACAAAGGCATCAAGGCAATGTTGAAGACCTTCGTGCATGCAATCAAGGAGTACAACATTACGATCTTGTGTACAGCACAGTGCTACAAGAACCAAGATCCACTAAACGGTGAAGGGAGTTACATCGTTTCTGATGCGTTTCGGTTCGCAATGAGTACGATCTTGTTCCTCAAGAAGTTGAAACTCAAAGAAGGAACTGAGATTACTGGCATCCGGATGATGACTGAGGGATTTAAAACACGCTTCACTCAGCCATTTCAGAAGGTAGCCGTCGAAGTTCCATATTCGACGGGAATGGATGTTTGCAACGGACTAGCAGGACTGATGCTGGCAGCTGGTATCATCATTAAACGCGGATCTCGGTTACAGATTGTTGACGATGATCGCACGTGGTATGAGCGAGACATCGGTCAATATGCTGAACGTCTGATCGGTCTAGCAGAAGAACGTGTATCGGGGATGTCAATCGTAGTCTCGTCGGATGATATTGAATACGATGAGGATGACGTGGTATACGAACAAGAGTGACCGAACGTAGAAGTTCGGTTAAAACTGAATGTAAAATGATCGGGTGTTTCAAACACCCGATTTTTTTTTGGAGATCATGGCCATGTCACTACCGACGGTAACAGAGTTGTCGCACAAGATTGTATGTTTGCAAGAAGCGTTCGCACTGATAACGGATACTGCAAATAAAGTAATGCCAATCAAAGACAAGAACATTGTCGACGTTCTGAAAGAACAAACCGCATATCCAATCTGGTTCATGCAACGTGCGATCGAATTTAACCGCATCCTGAAACAGGCAAAATTGGTGCGTAACGTCACATATCATGCTGCAATTGAGCAAATACTTGCGACCAACGGTAAAGCGATGGGAGAGCGAGTGTTAGATAAAATAGCAAGCACCCGACCCGACGTGGTTGCAGTCGATGAGTTGATCATTGAATTGGAGACGATGGTTGACGGGATTGACTGCATGGTGAACGCGATCGATCGTCGAGGGTTCTCAATTAAAGAGTGGGTCACTGTTCGCGTCAATGATCTGAATACTGAGAGTCTATGATGAAGCTATACATTAGAATCTTGAATGAATCGTACTTCAGTATCCATGGACTGTCAGGTGATGACGAGGATAAAGTCCGATCGCTATTGACATATGAGATCGAAGGAGCTAAGTATTCACTTGCCTATGCATTAGGGAAGTGGGATGGTAGTGTATGTTTCTTTGACAAGAATACGAAGCAAATGCCACTTCCGTTCTTGGACCGTATTGTTGGATTGATCAATCAATCACGGACCAAGTACGAATATCATATTGAAGATCACCGTAAGCCGTTGGATGTTACTCTCAGACTGTGTGACGCGTTTATTCTAAACGACTACACGTTTATTGGGAGTGATAAAAAGATCGTTCTGTATAACCACCAAGTCGAAGCCGTTAACGCTTGTTTACAAAACAGACGAGGCATCTGTCTAGCTGCAACATCAGCAGGGAAAACGCTGATTACTGCAGCCATGATTAAAATATGCGACGAGGTTGGAATCAAATCCGTAACAATCGTCCCTGATGGAACACTGGTGCGTCAAACGCTAGCTGAGTTAGTGAATGTTGGATTAGATGCGGGGGAGTTTACTGGTAGCCTCAAACAACCAGACAAGAGTCATTTGGTCAGCACGTGGCAATGTTTAAAGAATCACACGGACGTGTTGACTGGTCGTGATTTAATTATCATCGATGAAGCACATGGTTTAACTGGTGATGTGTTACGTGAGACTGTGATGCATCACTGTAAAACGGCTCGTCTTCGAATCGCACTGACGGGAACATTGCCGAAAAAGGAAGTTGATCAATGTTATGTTAAGATTGCAACAGGCGAAGTTGTGTATGAGATTTCAGCGAAGATGTTGATTGACAAGGGGATCCTGGCGAAGCCGACAGTCAACATTATCAAGCTACGAGAACCGTTACTTGAGGAATATAACGCACATGTATTGTTGTCGAACAAGAAAGGAATTAAACCACTGTCGAGAAAGCAGTATGTGTCGAAGTATCGAATTGAGTATGGTGCTGAACAAACGCGTTTTCGGCAGGATGTTGTACGTAATCGCTGGATCAGTAATCTCGTGATTGAGATATCGTCAACGGGTTTAGGTAATACGCTGATCTTGGTCAACAACATCGATCAGGGTAAGATGTTACAACAAATGACTCCCAACTCATACTTTATTAACGGTCAAGATTACACTAAAATCGAAAAACGTCAGGAAATATATCGGATGTTTGCTGATAACGACAACATGGTGGTTTATGCTGTGTATAAAGTCGCCAGTACCGGCCTTAGCATCAACCGAATTTTTAATGTGGTAACGATCGACATTGGGAAGGCGTTTACCAAAGTTATCCAGACTATCGGTCGTGGGCTTCGTACATCTTATGATAAGACCGCTGTTAATGTATATGATATTACATCGACGCTCAGCAACAGTGAAAAACACTTGTTTAAGCGGGTCGAGTACTACAGAGAAGCTCAATATGATTTCAACATAGTTACTGTTGACTATCGAACATATGACACCGATAGTAAACCAACCGTGCTTGATTTTGAGGATGATGACGATGGTGTGGATAACGAATGAACACAATGAACAAATCCTGATTCAGGACCTTACAACCCCATTCTCAGGTGCACGGATGTGGTTATATGATTTCAACATTGACGACTTTGTTCAAAAGCCAATCACAATGTTAGAGCGGTACACGTGTGCACATCTTACGATGGCAATTGGTGCTGTCCAGGTGCGATTACCAATTGATTGGAATGTTCTGGTGGCGGACTCAACGAGTGGCGAAATCGATGACATGACGATTTCGGATCTTTCTGGTAAGTCGTTCTCATTGGCAGTTTTTGATCAACAAAATATGTGGTATGATTATGTACAACCGAGAATCATTGACTACCAACCAAGTGTAGTGTTCTGTGGGCCGGTGATTGGCAAGTCAGACATGCTCTGCATTCCAATTACTGAGCGTCACTGGTTCTTGGCAACTCCACACGACAACATGTACAAGAAGTTCTTGTGTGGTAAAAACATCGGCAACATTGTAGGATGATTCGTGATGACTCAAGATATTAGTGTACAAGGATACACAGTTCGTGAATTCAAGATTTGGTTGCAAGGCGTCGTCGACATGCAAGGTGACGACTGGGTGCCAAATGCCAATCAATGGAAAATGGTTCTACAGAAGCTGGATTCAATTCAAGAACCGGTTCCTGTCATTTTACCACCTGCACCGCGACCGAATGGTGGAATGCCAATGGTTTCGATGCCACAACAACCCAATCAACGGTTCGAGAGCAACTTGTCAGGTGCACAGCCGGATGTGATGGGTGGCGTACCCGGGATTCAAGGTCTGACGGGGATTTGACTTTGAAAATCACTCTTGACGATCGAGAGTTGTGGGCTGATGGGGTCGTGTCATACGACCCCACTTCCGTATTAAAGTATGCCCAATATAATCCGCGACACGTGACGAAAATTACTGATGAGATTCGTCAATACAACAAATTTACATTATCACCACTAACAATCAAAACTGAATTGAATGAAATCGAGATCGCAAGTACTATTCCGACGCGGTACACGTTTGATGTGTTCGTTGAAGTGGTTGGAAGGTTACATGAGGTGAGATTTCAGAACGATCAGGATTATGATGCTCGATGTGCTAGACTTGCACTTGAGTTGTCTTTGGTTCAAGATCGCAATTTGACATCACTTTTTGTTGAGGTCTTGTATATCATACAAGAATTAACTACAACCGGTAACGTGTGGGGCGTTGGTCGAGGAAGTTCAGTTGCATGTTATACACTATTCGTTATCGGTTTACATAACGTTGATAGTTGGATGCATGAAATCGACATGTATGAGTTTTTTAAGTGAAATATCCACCAACCAATGATATACGTAAATATAGAAAATCATTCCATTTAAAGAGATGCACCCATGCCAACTAAACATCGATCTGCACGCGGCGAGATAGTTGATCTCGATCTGTTGCGCATCAAAACAGAGCTTGCACTTAAACCACCAACACCAAACGCCATGACTCGAAACGACTACGTTAATGGTACGCTGAAACATCGTCGTCGTCAAACTGTAAAACAGCGGACACCAGTGCCTGAAGTGGAGGCACGTCCAATTGCCAATGATGTGGTATCTGAGAAGCCAAAAAAACAAACAACCAACAGTCACAAATGAGGATCTTTATTCACACAGGTTTTGTATTGTATAATAGCAATACATTAACCTGAGGTGATTTCAATGTGTAGTTTCGTTCAAGCTGTTGGTACCATGGTTGCTCTTGTTGAACAAGATGCACCTGAAGTGAACAAGATTGGTAGCATTCACATGTTGACAGATGTGCCACGAAACAGAAAGTGCGTCGTGATGTCAGTTGGTAGTCGTGTTAAGTTTGCTGCTCCAGGTGATACTGTCTTGACGGTCGCTGTTAATCTGTTTGATAACAGCATCAAATTGAGCGACGGGACTGAAGTTTGGTTAGTACATGAGAGCAATCTACTCGGTAAGTACTGCGAAAAACAGTTTGTGTTATTTGATGATACGTTCACGTTCACGTTCGATGATGAGGTGACTGACAACGGGAGGTTCGTGGATGAAAATCTACTTGGAAGTACCGTACTTGCTGGGATTCAACGGGATCGCGATGACCGCAGTGCGAAATCAGGTCGTATTGTTACTGTGACATGTATTGGTCCTTCAGTTAAACACTTACGCGTGGGAATGAAGGTGGTGTTACCAGCTCTCCGTTGGTCTAGCCGCAATGAATACGATGAAGTGGTTAACTGGTTGAGCCGTGAGACTGAGTTTGCTGCACATGTGATTGACGGTCTATTGATTCCTGCAAATGATTTTGTGTTGTATGATACGACAACGAAATACGAAGATGATAAAGATTCACTGATATACATCCCAACAGGCTACGTGCAGGAAGACATGATTGAGGTAATCCCATCAGGGAAGATAATTGGACAACCAATTCACCTTGACCAACATGTTGGGTTACCGAACAACCACATCCATGAGGTAATCGTGTTTAATGGCACTGTTTATGGAATGATTAAGTCAAAAGAAGTCCCAGCTGTTTTCACTAAGGAGTGACATGCGATGTGGACCACGAAGTATGCACCAACTCAACTCAGTGAAATCGTGTTCGGTGATTCCAATGCATTGCTGGAACTCCTTAGCATTATACAGAGCGGTAAACAGGAAGAATCTTTCAAACCGTTAATGTTTCACGGTCCTGCAGGAACTGGGAAGACTACTGTTGCGAACGTACTGATTAGTGAGTTGCAGGTTGCACCTGCAGATACACTATCGTTCAACGCATCCGATGATAACTCTGTTGATCATATGCGTAACGTAGTTATTCCGTTCTGTCGTTCATATCCACTTGGTGATCTCAAGGTCGTGTTGATGGATGAGGCGGATCACCTTTCTTCCTCCTCGCAGGCAGCTCTGCGAGGAATCATGGATGAATACTGTGGGACAGTGTTGTTTATCCTCACGTGCAATTACATCGACAAAATTACCGCACCGATCTTATCCAGATGTGAAAAGTGGTTGATGAGTCCGACTACCAACACAGAAGGGTCAGTGGCTCGGTTAATGCATGTGTTGTCGTCTGAAGGTATTCAGTATAATGACGAGGATGTCCGAAACCTTGTCAGAGACAAACCGTCTGACATTCGGACTTTGGTGTCTCTAATAGAGAAGCACTCGATCACCGGCACGTTCGTATACCAGTCCGTTAAGCAGCTCGATTTCATTAAACTGCTGATGCAGCCACTCGGTTGGCAGCAGGTGCGGTCACTTGTAATCGAGTTGGCAGTTGAAACAACCGTCGTGTATGATGTGATTGTTGAAAACTGTATATCTCGAATACAGAGTCGCGATAACGTAAACCTACATGAACTTGCAATCATTACGTGTGCAGAGTGGCAAGCGAGAGAAGGCGGTTCCGCCAACAAACATCTATGCTTGTTGGGGTGTGTAATCAGTATCAATCGATTGATGTTGGGGAAGTGAAATGACTAAGTACGTACACGACAGCAAAGAAGCGATTAAGTTTCATCGGATCAAATGCAAACGACATCAAGTGGTGTCGTGGAACAAAAAGTATGATGAAATGATTAAGTTCATCGCAACGGAGCTGGAACCCGTACAGGATCGGATTCTCGATCTTCGTCACCAACAGCAACAACTAATCGATCACTTAACTAGTTTACGTCAAGAACTGTTACGTGGGTGCATCCATCCACCCGAACAAGTTGTCACGAAAGAAGGTGGAGTGCTCCACTGTAAGTTCTGTGATAAAGAATTTCGGGTATTGATGGATGGAGATTACTCTGATGAGTAATCCCATATTTGCAATCCTACAGGATGCTGATGGACCAAGAACTTATCACATGGATGTTCCAATTGCACCAAAAGTGGTGCTGGATTGGTCTTCATACTGTGACGATGAAACGCAAGTGCTGTTGTTGGCTGACTTTTGTAACGATGGTTTTTTCCAGCGGTCTGATAAGGTGAATTTAGCGTGCATACACGCGTGTCACACTACAACGCGCAAAAGATACCAGAAACATGTGTATGGCGGGTTAGACGACGTTATATCGTTCATACGGCGCACATGTGATGTTGGTACAACGGTTGCGTGTGAAATGTTAGAAACACTGACCGCAGATGACATTCGTAGCCGTCTCATTCAGCGAGGCGTAGATGACGTGACGATTAAACAGGAGTTGAAACAGTGGAAAGAGTTGAACTCGAAGCGTTAATCCCACCACCGTTTGTGGTAGATGGTCGGAATGTACGCTGCCCGTACTGCGGTGAGATGATTGATTGTTATGCAGATGATGGTGAAGAGCGTCATTTCTGTAAGAGGATGGAGAATCGTCAATACCAAAACACCCTTGACGGATTAATTGCGTTTAACACATATCGACATTGGTCACAGCAGTTTCGACGTGTATACGAACCGACGATGGATATGTTCCATATGTCAAACTGGAGAAATGCGTTTTTTGGTATCGTCCGTCAATGTATGGTGACCAACGTTCGGTCAGTCAGTGAATATATCAAATACATCGGAACCGGCACGATCCAGCCTCCACAGGCTAGTCATTTTCGTGTAGTCGACGAATATCGTGTTCGAGTGATGTGGTATACGCCTTTGAGTGAAGAACTCGTCAGTTCAATGTCACAGTTGGCTACAATATGTGATCAGAACGAGCTGGGAGTTGCGGAGGTGTTGAATCAACTGTCAATCAGTGAAATGGTTACAATGGTTCGAGCTCAGGTGATTCACCCACTCATGGTTATTAAAGTGCCACATTTGACTCAACTTGTAAGATCAATGACGGTTCACCAAAAAGCTAATTTCTTTTATGCAACCAACGTGTTCGGCTACAACGGTGAATTAAAAGAAGATCCAGAATCTCAAGCGATTCTGGATGGATTCATGGCTCTGTTCAATTAAAACGTCTCAAGAACGTTGGTGAAAGACACGTCACCAACGTTCACGGTTCCAACGAAAACATAAACAGTATCTGTTGGCACATCGATGGTTACGGTAGCGGATCCAGCACCAGCATTTAACACTCCATGATTAATTACATATCGGTCGTAATCCACTCCACTTTGATTGTATGTGACAATACCAGACAGTACGATGACAGCGCCGTTTGTTACACCAGTGCTCGTAACGTCCACAGTCACAGATGGAGCAGGAGACGGCGTTGTTGTTACTGCCGTGCTAACTGATAATGGGACGGGATTGTTGTTTATGTCGAAGCATTCAGGGTGTCGGCGCGCCCACATTGATACCGCATACACGTCAGGAATGGTTCCAGTTTCCGACGCATTGTTGCTTGGCAGTGCGCGATAACCGAGCGTTGTGGTAGTTCGCAGTGCCGCTGGATTCGTAGTCCCAACTAATAGTTTTCCATCGATCTGTGACCAATTGACGGTGAACCCCAAACCCTGGTATGGCTCTGACGTGTCGACATCGTTAATATACACCCCACCGTTCGGATACATTTGGTTTAGGCTGTTAACGATCGCCTTTTTTGTGGAGATTGCTTGGATCTGTGCAAACAACTCCGCAATCGATACACTAGAATATTGACCGCTATTGATTGCGCTGATCAAATTATCAACGTATTGCTTGTTTGCGAGGTCTGTTGGGTTGGTTGGGGCTCCAACGTTCACGATCTGGTATCCATTTGCATCCAAATCACGTGACAATTCCGTCGTAACACCAACGTTGGACACGCCTGGAATGACCACCCAACCACTCTGCGTGTAGATCTCAACACGTCCGTCGGGGTTGATGCACGAACTACCGATGAATGGATTCGTTTCCTTAGGTAAGGAGCTAAACGACGTAGGCGCAGTCCAACCAGTCACGCTAGCATCCCACATCCGCAACTCAATGAGCGGTGGGGACGTTGGCGCATTGCCTCCCAGATCACTTTCAGAGAATAACCGAGTCATCCAATTGAGAGGTTGTTCACCATATTGTGATTCCCACATGTATAGCTCTGTACCATCAAAGTAATGTGAGCCAACGCTAACAATCGGAGGAGGTGTTGGTGTCGATGGTTGTGGCGACATCAGCAACCAAGCATTGGTCGCAGTATCCCACTTGAACCAACCTGCACTAACAGGTAGAGACGTGTCCTTATAGTAAGGAAACCAAGCCGCCCAGATCATCCCATGGATTGGATTGAGTGGTGGTGTCGCGGAGATAAATTGCTGTAACAGTCGTAGAATGGTTTGGTTTACATTCTCACCCCACTCTTGAGCATTGCGGCCATGTAGCGTGATGGGAAGTGATGTATCCGTATCACCATCTGCGATGGTGATTGTTTGGAACAGTGGATCAGTTAAATTGATAGTGTAGCTCATGTTAATCTCCGAGAATAGGGTATTTAATCAACAAGTTTACGTAGCAACACCGCCATGTAACCATCCTGTCCAGGTAGTCCATCGTGGATGTTGCCAGGAGCGATAGTCGTTGAAATGCTAGACTCCCCACCGACGCCACCAGTTACCGTAAACACCACTGGGAACGCACCGTCATTTGTATAACGAACAGCAATGTAACCACCAGCTCCACCGCCACCGCCACGACCTTCGTCGTTAATACCATTAAAACCAGCACCACCATTGCCACCAGCACCGTAAGTGGCATGTTGAGCAGATCTGAAATTGAATGCACGACCCACACCACCTTCACCGCCAAATATAAAACCGGGCTCACCATCAGCTTGCTCTGCAACGGTAATGTCATCACCTATGCCAAATGAATGTGTTCCACCAGCACCACCAGCACCACCTGTTCCACTGGTGAAGTTTGCTGGTGAGGTCCACTGGCCGTTTGTGCCGGCAACGCCACCCAATGCGGTGACGAAAATGCTTCCTCCGTACAACGTCATGTTGGTACCATTTGATGCAGAGCTTGGTGTACCATCGGCGGTGTTATACGAGCTGCCACCACCACCACCACCGGCAATCATAAGAATATCGGCTCGATATCCAACGGGCACGGTAAACGTTCTGGATACAGTTGAACCAGCAAAGTACAGAACTTTATCGACGGTGTTGATTTGACGATACACTGCAATGCAGCCAGCACTACCAGGAAGGGAGTCTTTTTTTCTAAAACCACTAATTGCACGCGATGACCCATTTCCACCACGTCCGGCATTCAACGTCAGTGTAACATCATGTAGTCCGATGTTTTTAATATAATATGAACATGCACCACCCGCGCCACCACCCTGAGCGTATCGAATGTGATCGAGATCAGATGGAGCACCATAGCTCCATCCACCTTCATTTCTAAATAACCACTGTCCATGCGACCCATTGCCAGCACTTGACATCGTATTACCAGGTAATGAATATCCTTTGCCACCATTACTGGTTGGAGTGGCAACCACATCTGCACCGATATTTTGTTGTCCATTATATTCATCTCGTCCGTCAAATGTTCCACCAACGGGGGTGTTGACGAAGTTCGCTTCATATATTTCAAGCTCATGTAGACCACCGCTTGATCGGATAAAAGTTAGATTCTGAGATGTATTGAGACCCAACCGCACGTTATTGCCAACTTGACCTTGTGTGCCCGTGGGCGTGTTGTCGATTACGGTTCCCCAGTTTGAACGAACGCCCTTTCCACCAAATCCACCATCAGCCTGAACAATCGTGCCCGTGAAGGGTGAATCTGTGATACCAATATAAGATGGTTCACCATCGCCACCATCTGGAGACGGTTGATCGCCAATGTGGTCAATTACTGTTACGCCTCCACCAGCTCCACCACCACCAATTAATACGAACAATGCTTCTTCGCCTGGTTGCAATAGCCAAACAGATCCGACGCCACCATTAACAAACTCATCCACTCGATAGTTTAACCAGTGAACATTGCAAGCACCGGATGCACCAGGAATGCCACGTCGGGTGCCAGTTGCACTACCACCAGTCGGCCACACAGCGTTTGGTGCACCAAAGCCACCACGTCCAACTGTGAGTTTGCTGTAACTGGTGCTACCGGGGAATGTGTTGCGTGTATCTAAATGAATCAAGTTGAAAGCAACCACTCCTCCGGCACCTCCACCGCCACTGGCTGGCACATCAGCGATGCCTTGATAGGTAAAACTGGGATTTGATGGTAATTGGGGAGTATGTGCAGGACACTGTGGTGTAAACGCAGGATCAACTACAGTGCCATGTCCACCATTACCGTACAAACTCACACCATTTGAGAAAATATTGTCGTACCTAGTAAGTTGATTCGCGATATCACCAGGGATATACGGCCACCATTGGTCACTGTATAGTGGAACTTCCTGAAGGTAACTATTCAGATCCCAGGCAGTTGGTCCAAAGAAAAATTGACGAGTCAGTTTAAACGTGACATACTTGTAATCGACAACCTGCGGTTTAAGTGCAGGTGAATTTTCATAAAATGTACCACCGCCGTATCCAAGGTCAGTGAGTGGCAGTGCTGAATTTGCTGGCAATACACTATATCCAATCTCTGTGGTATTGGATGCTGAGTAGAAACTGGACGAAATATAAGCATCGTCAACACCAGACACGATTCGGGTACCAGCGGCACCTCCAATGGGGTGTTGTGTTGCTACAGGATTGTTGACGGTGAAACTGTAACCACCTTGACCGCCGGTCGCTGTGACTGTCCCAACACCAGAATACGTAAAAACAGTGGAATCACCAGAACGCGACTGTGGAGTTACGCCACCACTACCGGTGGTGTCAACTTGACCACCACCACCACCACCACCGACGATACTGACTTCTGTGCGTACACCCTGTGGAAGAAACACGTCATAGTACGGAGTTGTACCAGCTGCATTCACGTTCATGCCATCTACCGTGATGGTGTATCGATCATCCAGTGCATCTGGACCAGCGAATGTTCCGTTCGTTCCGCGCAACACGGCCCAACGCCATTCTACGTCAGGGTAATCGACCAAATTCACGGTATATTGAAATCGTTGAATTGTGATTGGCAGCTCTTCGACGTACATTCGATGTGCGTAGTAGGTAATGGAACCAGTGTACTGGTTGGGACCGGTCTGTGTAATGATGAAATTACCACCTAAAGTACCGCTGCTGTTAGAGAACCGTTGCCGCGTACCTGTCTCTGTATATTTCAACAGCGGGGTGGTCGACCAATCAACGTCTCGATCGATGGTCCATGCCAGCTCCGTTCCGTCCGTGAAGTTCCCTGAGATGACAACAATCAAGGTAACTTCATCGCCTTCATACACGGTTGGAACGTCGAGGTTGCCAGTTTGACTATATGTTGCCAAAGTCTCGCTGTCGCGAAACGGCATCGACGTTAGGAGTAGTGCTTGGTTAATGTTGGTCGAAGTGTCGTTAATGGTAATGCTGTCCGTGTAATCAACGTATGTGTCATTGAACACAATTGTGAATTGCTCAGGACCTTCGGTTGCAGAGTCGTCTCGAATCTTAAACGTGAGAGGATTAACAAAGGAACCCAACGCATTAATTACAACCGAACCCGTCAGCACGTCACTTGCCGCCTCGACAATATCAATCGTGTCGGGAGTGGTAACGTTATAGTAGAGAACGGTTCCAGCAGGTAGGTTGGTAGCTAAACCATCCACTCGCAAGAAATAACCTTCGTTGATTGAAGTGACGGGTGCATATGTTGTATCGTCGACGCTACCAAAAAATTGAATATCCAACGATGGTGTAACTGTCGATGCAGAGAATCTGTTATATGTGCCACTGCTAGTGACCAAGACGATTCCTTGGTCATTTGGCACGATCCGGAATGGATATGTGCAAACCAGCGTCTGGAATGCTACCTCATTCACGTTCTGAGTATTAAAGGTGAAGATTACGTCAGTTTCGTCGTTAGTAAAGTACCCACGAGAATCGGCAATTGAATACACGTTACCATCTACCTGCAACGCGATAGCACCCGTGACTCCTTGATGTGTGCTCGTGTTTGTAACAACATTGCGCATGCAGTTCAAACGGAACGGCATATTGACGGGCGTCTGGCTAATTGTGACACCGGTAGTGTCAGTGATGAAAAATACAAACGGATTTTCAGGAGTCGTGCGAGTACTGGAAATGGCAACGTTATATGCTGGATGGTTAACCAGTTGGTTTCCAAGCGTGTTCGGAAACAACGTTCCCGATAGCGCCAGCCAATTTGCATTGAGTAGCTTGGTTGTCGCGGGTGTCACCATATCTGGTAGACTGGATGCCGCGCAGTAACCACTCTTAGCATTGGCGTGTACTGCAACATCATTGATGAAGGCGCGCGACGAATCGAACAACACATCCAGTGCCGTCGATACCGCAGTGTCGATGGCGGCATTGGTATTCGTTGATATAGTTGACGCTGACACGACGGTGTTGGCTAATGTTTCATCGACAAACTGTTTATTAACGCCAGTTTGATTTAAAGTGATCGGTGTAGCAGGATCGTACGTGATGTGTTGGCCACCGACTAACGACAGGTTTCCATTTAACGGAGCATGTCCGAGCGGACCAGACACGTCATGTGCAAATCCAACCAAACGGTGATCTGTGGTAATGGTGATGGCGCTAGGTCGTACTGTCCCGTAACTTGCGATGTTATTCCGTTGATACATGCCAACTGAATATGTGAGTTGAAATGTCTCTGGACGCAACGTGGGGTTGGTCGGTAATTCGGAGTAATCAATAGGCTGCCAGGTGTCGTCAGTTCTTCGATACAGAATACCACTCTGCGTATAGTAAGACTCAACTGTAGTTGGAGTGATATCTACTACGATTGAGATCCAACCAGTTTGGGTAAACTGGAACCATTGATTCGTGTTAATGTTTTTAACGAAACCAACAAACCGATGGTACTTTTCACCGAGAATCGAGTTAACAGGTGCGACGGTGGAAAGTTGATTGGTTAGTAATTGGAGTGCATTCCGGTTAATGCCAGCACCCCAATTTTGATGTTTTCTGCCGTACGCGAATGATTCCGAGATCTGCACAGTACCATACGAGGGGACATTGATCGTTGGAAGTAATTGATCTGAAAAGTTGATCCGGTAAGACACGGTTGTTCTCCTGTTTAACGGTGGTATTTACGGTTGTTGTATATGGGATGAGCGGTATTGTAAAATAAAACCAACAAAGTTAAACGATGGGTTAGTCAAATGCCTGATATTGACATCGACGTGAAAACGTCGTTCGATCCAATGAAAGTATTTGATGGTCTATGTACTCCTGCGAGTATGCTAACAAACGGCAAGCTGACGAAGCACCCGTGTGGTGTATATTTTCATACGATTCCAACCGATCCACATACAGGTCTCTCAGCTATGACATATGATGTAGTAGAACAGCTTGGAATATCTAAGATAGATTTTCTACATGCATCTTACCTAAATAGGTTCAAGAGTAAAACCGAACTAGTGAAAGCGTCTACCACCACCCCAAACTGGACTTTGCTGCAGAACGCAGCAATATGTGCACAATTACCCCATGTTCGCAACCATGGGGAGTTGTTGGCGAGTGTATATCCAACGTCGATTGATGAGTTGGCGGACGTGCTTGCATTAATTCGTCCTGGTAAGAGACATTTAGTAAATAAGTACGTAACCGCATCTAAGCAACAGCGGAAAATCTTGCGCACCGAGTTGTATGATCGTAACGTGTCGGAGCACATGTTTAAACGATCACATGCAATCGCATATGCATATGCGATTGTTGCGGTGTTGAATTCAATCGAAAGAGGTCACATTGATGAATTTACCGATTCCAACTAAAACACAAATCAACGCGTTGTCTATGATTCAGACCGCACCGAACCCAAAAGCTGCTTATGTTTTAATTAGTAGTGATATCAATACTATCGCAGCACGCGACATCTTGTTGAAGCAAGGTGCAATTGAAGTTGTGAGCAACGAGGCGAGCTTAACTGACGTTGGTGAGCAACTATTGAACGACTATGGTGACGTAGTATCGGACGGTGACATTGACAGTCCGAGCACTGAAGATAGTGACGACGATTACGAGTTCGACGCACCTGACGAAGATCAACAAAAAACACCATCATACGATGAGGAACCTAAACAGCCCAGCGGAAAGTCTTTATTTGGTGAAGGGTTCGATCGATTTTCAGAATATCGTAAAACATTACGCGGTTAAGCTTGACCGCGTTTTGAACGAACCTTCGTGCTCAGCTTGTGACGTTTGACGATTGGAGTGGTACCGATGAAGAATCGTGGAACAGGACCAATTATTCGTTGAATGATGTCTAGTGGGATCGTTTTAAGCGCAAACTCATATTTCTTGTTGAGATCGTTCTTACTTAAAAAAACCGAAAAGGGAATGTTGCAGTCAGTATCATGCCATCGTTTACCATCTTCAACAGTAGTATCAATGCCTTCGAGGTCAAGTAGCTCTACATCATAGAACGTAATGCCGGTGGAAGTTAAACTATCCACTATCGTGAGATAATCTACGTTATTAAAACGTACTAGAGTAAAAAATGGATCTCCAGTGTAGTTAACTGGGTGTTGTTCAATCATTAGCGGAGCGACACGTGCCATTTTTAAAGATACATGAAGTGATGATGTGAATATATACGAGATATTTTTAGCTGAGGTAAAGTACCATGCCTATTAAGGAATTCAATAACCGAGTACGATTGCCATTCGAAGAGATTCGAGCTAGAGTCCGCGAGCTGGGATTTGGAAGCATCACTGAGTTTCATCGGTGGCACGATGAATTTAAACCAGATTGGGTTGGCAAGTATCCACATAGATCGTTCAAGAAGCAGTGGATTTCATATCCAGATTTCTTAGGAAACAACAACCTATCTTTTACACAGATGAATGCAGCACGTCAAGCTGAGATTAACCAAAAACGAAACGCAGGGATCAAAGCTGCGTATGAGAGCCAGATAAACTACAACTGGTGGACATGCGATAAGTGTGCATTGTGGGTGTGGAAACTCGGTCTGAAGACAGAACAAGAGTGGAAGGTGTACACGAAGAATAATGTCTTACCATCTTTGATTCCAGCAGATCCACACATGGTGTTAGTTGACTGGAAAGGATGGGATTTCTGGCTAGGAACCGATCCTGCACTTAAAATGGAAGTGTTGGCGAACAATGACATGTTGAATACGGTCGTAGTGTTCGCGCAACCGACATATGCACGTGTGAGCAACGTGAAAGTGGTTCGAACGATGACAATTAAGGACATTAAATTGTTTTGTCAACAAAATGAGGTGTATGTAGACCGAGTATATTGGTGTCCGGAAGAACTGTATGATTATTTGAGTCAATGCATAAACGCGACTACGACGCCGTTTATGGGAGATGAACAATCCAGGTTAGTACCAAACCATGTTGAATTGTACAACATGGTTGAACGAGTGTTCAGTCGGGTACCGGATCACAAGATCCTACGCGCTTTGTCAGATACTGCACAACCAAGTTCATCGCCAAAAGCTTTTCACGGGTTGTGATGTACGATGCATCCATCACAACTGTTACAAACTTCCCGGTGACGTGAATACCTGGTACGTACTGCTGGGGATTCACATACATTTGTTCAGCAATTGACTCCACTACCGCATCACATAAAGGTAATCCCATAGTGGTAATGTATTCAATTGCTTTTTCGTATTTGAGTTCCCGTTGAAACGCAGATGTAGTAACCACGTGTAGCGATACATATCCAGCATCATCCATTAGATCATTAAATATCATTGTGGTAACCCCTCGATTGACATGAGTGTGATGTCACCGCATGAATATGTCGTTAGCGTTTGTTGACCGTCTTCACTCTGATCTTGACCAGGTTTAATGTCAGTACCTGCTAGGATCTTATTGCGAATTGCAATGTCGTTTTTGATGTGCGTGTTCTTAAACAACCAGAGTTCGGTGAATTTACCGGTGTCTTGTTGTTTCTTATACACGAGTTCTGCACCTGGTACTTTTCGAACCACCTTTCCGGTTTCGACGGCATTTGAACCGTCCTTTACGATGCTCATTGTTTAATCTCCAAACCACATGTTTTCATGATAGTATGTACTGTATCTTGAGGTCGACTAGAATCGACAATCTCACATACAGTGAAATTAATTGAATTATCAATTGCTAGTTTTTGGATCAACACATCAACAGCAGTGCTGTACCAAATGCTGGTTGGTCGCACTCCGTCATTTTGTGAAGTTGATCGGTTGCGCACTAGATGGATGATGTGATCGTATCTCTTTGCTTCTCGAATGCAATCTTGCACATACTGATCCAACCAAGCTGAACATTGATTGTACATGCTGAGTTGAATGATAGCCATTGCAGCTAAGTCCAACGTAGACCGTTCAGTGAGATCAATTGAACTATCATTTACGTTAAAGTCGTCGTGTATCTTCCGATTTAGGATTTCAGACTGAAATCTCATGCATTTGGTTGGCGATGAATTAACCTCATCCAACGTTACACCCCACTCAGATAAAATCGACCTTGATGTTTTACGAGACACCGCAAAATGCCCATGTTCTCTGAGAATGTTCAAAATAGTCGACTTGCCTACACCGGAAGATCCAGAGATCGCTATCATGTTGGTTGAGTTCCACTGTGATTGGTTAATGTAGTATACACCATCTTATTTAAATGGTTAAACGTATCCGCTTCTCGTTGGTACTCTTCGTAAATTGAAGGGATTAAAAGTTGAATACCGTTCCCAAAAACTTTTAAAGAAATTTCGATGCTTGATACACATTGAGAAAAAGTAACGATTTTTTGATTTCTATCTACTTGATTTTCTTGAGAAATCCCAAACAAAAAATCTTCAATTTCGTTCATTTTCTGGTTTAATGAGAAAATTTCAATTTCAAGCAATCCAAGATTGACGATATACCAGCTTGTAGTGTGAGTATCATCTGTCGGTGAGTGTTCTCGTAACCAATCTAGTAACATTGTCGTGAGGTCCGCTAAGGTAAACAAATATTTATCAATAAAAAAGGTGGCACTTGCCACCTTTTTTGTATCAACAGATCACAGCCGTGGATCTAGCGTTTGCTCTCGCTCGAGTTCACCAACCATTGCTCGGATTAGATTCTCACGTTTACCAGAATCAGATATCGAACCATCGGGCTGCAACAATGATAAGAGTTGGAAATTAATTCCAGCCTCTTTCATTGAGATGCGAGCCTTTGGATCGATCCACTTGTTCTTAATCAACGATTGGAGTCTGCACTCATAATCCGCCCCATATACTATGGTAAGATAGTTGGGATTGCGAACCTTCATTGCTGGTAGCACACCATCGTTCCATACTTCAGGTTTGATGACGATGCCTTCAAAGTCCGCATCAACATGTTGCTGGTAAAATTCGAAGATCTGATCAAATGCACTTGCATCAGTCAAATCGACCAACAGTCCTGGCATATCCGTGTTTACTGAATTGTATCGAACGCTTTGAGGTTCTTTCATAAGAACGACCCCATCCCGATACAACACGGAAAATGGCTGGAAGTGTGGTTGAATGTTCGGATTGGTATACAACTGAATCTGATGATTCATGATATCAGCACCCGTCAACACAATATCAACATCCAAGTGCTGTTTGATATCCAGGGATTTCAAAGCAGGATCATCGAGAAACTCCGTGGCAAGGACATTGAGGGTATGGTGATATGTGTTGAACGCAGAATCGATCCACTTTTGGCCGAATAACGTCCACGGTAGTAGTTCTGCGTCCACAATCATCAGGTGTTGATACTGATCCGCATACTTAACCAACATTTGTTCAATCAAAGGAGTGAGGACCACTGCTCGACGTTGAAGATCGCTGAGATCATCTAACACGTCTGTCGTAGGTTGTTTTCGGAGGTCGTGCAACAGTGGAATTTTATGACCACCCCGAGAGAAAACCTGACAGGTGTTGATATCTTTGGTTAGATATATCTGTGCACGAGAGCCCATGTGCTTTGGTTCAACATGCACGAGATTGATCCCGCGATCAATGAAATATTGAACACCACGACGAAGACTTTCAATATCATTGATCGTATAGTCAGCTGGCGCTGGTGGAATTGTGTTTGCAATGAACGACATGTTCGTCTTCATGTGCTTTTGAATGTGGCGTTCCTGATGGGGAGCAAACGTGAGTACCCGCATGTCACCAAATGTGAAACCAGCTTCATATGATTCACCATTTGAGATAAACGTTGGCTTACCTTTGATTGGGATGTATAGCGCTGACAAGAACCCACCATTCGGTTCACCACAGCCTGTATCCAACATCACCGCATTTTTGTACCACTGCGGTGAACCAACGCGAACGTGCCCAACAATGTGCATTGGATGGCAGTTTTGGTGTTCCTTGAATACATCAACTAATGCTGCACGAATTTCATCGTTGGTGTCACCGCAACGAAATTGTCGCATGTTTCGCTGTCCAGCTGTGGACATTTTAGCTATGTCCACAATCTTACATGGAGCGTGCGTAACAAATGCACGGCGCTCTGTAAATCCACGATTGATTTCTACGTAAGGGACATAGCAGAGATCAATCAATTCTTTGAACTCTTCAAATTCATCGGGATGATCGCGGTAGTATGCGGTTGATGTGAAATAAGTTGTCTCAACGTCCGCTGGCGCTGGATGGAATTTGTCGGGATCGAGAGTCAGACGACGGAACACATATGATTCATGGTTTCCCCAGACGACACGGACATCGCGGCGTTGTGCTAGATCTTTGACGAACCGAACAATTGGAGTCGGACCAGCACCTTTGTCAATCAAATCACCAACAAACACAATATGATCGATTTGATGCTCCGCATCTGCTTTCTCAAGCAGCAGTTTGAGTTGGTCAACATCCTCATGGATGTCACCGATGACTAACGTGTTACCAGTTGGTGACAAAACAGCGCGTTTAAGGCTGGTAATGTCTCGCAAATCAGCAAACACGTGTTCCTGTGTTTGCTTTCTGACATCATAGCGATCCTTGAACATGCAACCCGCGAGACCTGGTAGGATCTGCGTTTTGAAGCGTTTAACTTGTCGTTCGACGACTCGTTTGTTTGAGTGTTCATGTAGATATGATTTCTCGGACCCGTAATCAAATACAACTGCAGTTGAAATATAGTGACGTTCACGAGCAAGTGCGGTCACACGCTTCTGGAACTCAAGGTCAAGGCCAGTAGTATCGATGATGATAACGTTGGTACTGACTGGAAATGTAGTGTGTGCTTCAATCAGCTGCCACAGTAGATCAAACGCCAGTGCACTTGTCTCCATCCCACGTTCAGAGCGGCGGTGGTCGGCATTTGAGTGGCTTGGGACAGAATCCAACAATTGTCGACGAATGGCGTCACTAGAAATAGTAACCGCTGTTAGCCCACGGGCAATCGCATGTTGCCGAATCTGCTCTGCTAGTAATGTCTTTCCGCACCCCGATACGCCTACCATTGAGAAAATGGTATGAGTGTGGAAAGATATTGATTTACGACGCGTTGTCTTGTCTCTGCCTTGTGCTTGTGTGCTCATTTGATCACAACTCCAATTGTCGAGTGAATAAACCGGTCAGCATGTGGCTCTTTTACGCCATCGCCGACATTAATGAATTCAACAGTGGAATCTGTCCCACAAGTTGCTTCTAACACGAACGCCGCAAATTCTTGGAACGTCGGCTCCCACTTATGGTCATCGTGTCTAGTGTCACCGTCTGGGATTCCATAGTACTTGTTGAACTCAACGTTCGGTACTGTAGCGACAATTGCCTTCGGTTTTGCTGACACCAACTGTTTCAAGAGTTTGAGTGATTCCTCTTTGTCAATGTGCTCCAAGACCTCAGTAATCAAAACAACATCTGAAGGACCGCATGTGTACTGATGGTCGTGTTCAATCACGATCGCTGACGCGTTGGGGTACTTTTTATCCTGAATCTTGAGGTTCGCTTTGTGGATTGCACCAGCATCAACATCGTACCCGATATACGTATCGCATTTTGATACCAACGCTCCAATGTACGCACCTGTATTGCACCCAATATCGTGCAATACTTTTGGCGTGAGCTCATACACGAGCTGCGACAAATGATCGACCCGATGGTTGTTGCTGTGACCATAATTGAGGATCATGTTTTCAGGTGTAAACAGCTCCTTAGTCTGATCAAACAGGTTTCGCGACTGAATGGTGCGGGAAAAAATGTGTCGATAGTAGTAAGGCGCATCGATGAGATTCATCATTGATGAATATTTTCGAATGTCAGCTTCACCGAGTGGCATGTACCGAACATCCGCATCATTGCATGCTGTAATGTATCCGATCAAGATCAACGCGTTGAGTGCATGCCGCACCGATTGGCTGGTAATTTGCACGCGGAACAGATCACCGCCGACTACCACGCTAGTGGCTTGAATGTTGACGTTGTTGGTTGACCGAACGGTTCGGGAGAAGTGGCCGTGATTGCTTGCAACAATCCAAGCTGTAATCGTCGTCGTGTAATCTGGGGTATCGTGTTCGTTTGCATCGCGGTAAGCTGTCCGCAGTAGATCACGGCCAGCTGCACAACAAATTAGCGGGCTAGCAAAACGACTCGTATCGAGATACTCGAACTCCTTATCTGTGAAAGACAGCTTGCCGTCAGCTGAATCTTTGAACATGATCTTGAAGGTGTTATCGTCTACAAACCAACCGACAACTTTCCCTTTGTATGACGATACGGAGAATGGTTGATTGGTGCTTCGTTGCGTCTCAGGGTTTTTCGCAAGAATCCACGAAAGTCGTGGATTTGTTGAGTGAATGAGTATCATGTGAACACTCCGTTAGTGGAATCTGTATTTTACAATAAAACTTTATGTTATTCAAGTACACATTGGTATTATTTTTGTTGTATAGTAGAATCTCTTTTTTGATTTGAGACCATCATGGAACGCAAAACATTCGTATACTGCACCTTTCAGAAAGAGGGCTATCACAACTTTCCTGCAGCGGCAACAGATGCAGCATTCGCGACGCGAGATGAGTATGACGTATCACATCTTGCACACATGCACATGCACTACTTTTTCTTCAAGGTACACGTTGAGGTAATTCACGATGACAGAAACATTGAATTCATTCAGTTGCGACGTTGGTTGGAATCGCTGTTCTCTGGTGGAACGTTGGAGTTAAACAACAAGTCTTGTGAGATGATTGCCGTCGATCTGTATAGTGAGATTGCCAAGAAATATCCAGGTCGTGAAGTTCGTATTGACGTATCCGAAGACAACATTAATGGCGCATATGTTGCGTTTAAGTAAAAAATAGAAGAGTGGGATTAATCCCACTCTTCTCTGTTCGCATATATCAATGATGGTGGTTGCTGAAGTACATCTTTGATATCATCAAAGCAAGACCGATATATAAGTTGCTCAACGAAATCACGTACATCATTTATCTTGTTTGTGTGAATCTTGATCGTATGGTGTTCCGACGCAAACATACGACCATATATGCACACATAGATTGTAACGTAGAGAGAGCCCGTTTTTATTGGAACACCGTCATTGGAAAAATGAACAAAATCAGGGTCGTAGTCCCTTGTTATGGCAATCTCGTCAATTGTTACGCCTAATTGTTCCTGTCGGTAGTCTATATCAAGTGCTGTGAGGTAATCGATGATCGGAGCACTGATGCAGTGAGGTACGTCGGGATGGAAGCTAAAACTCCGAAGAAACCGACGCCTCTGAGTGGCACGCTGCCGCTTCATCTTTTCTCGTTCAGTGACTTTGAGTCCTTCTTGAACGATCAATACGACACCCTCGTCGTAATCGCATGCAGCAATGAGATTACGATGTTTGGCTGGAAGATCGAATGAAAGCAACGCAAACAATGCTGTAACAGGCATGTTACATGGGTTTCTGATTACATTGAACAGATGCGTTTGGACGCCACGGAGGGTTGATTCACGGCCAGCGTGATCGACGGTAGTAATCGCGGTAGAATTAACATCGACGATCCACGACGGGACCTCGTCAACCAAAATGATATCACCAACCCGCAACATAGACATGTGACGGATAGTTGGAACGGGATTGTACAGTGGGGTGGTTGGTTTTAAACCAACCACCCCTTCAACGCATTCGCCGTTGAACCAATATACCGCAGATGGATCATCTGGGTTATCCACCACAACGATATTGGCTGGTGCAATTGACCATTTCACGTCCATTCATGAATCTCCAAATTGGTCCAACCGCGGATCGACCTGAACAGGAGTTGGGTGTAATCCCATTCGATACTCGAATCTCAATCTCATGAAGATCTTACCAAGATGGTTCTCACCACGTACAATCGTGTTCGTTTCAAAATCCGGCACGCCACCCCAGAAAAGATTGCTACCGAATTGACGCTTAGCGACATCCTCAACAATCATTGCGGTTCCCGTATCCAATAACGCGGTAATCAGCGTTGGATTTGAGTTCAACTTCGACTTCACTACTTCATACATCAGTTGCAGTGGATCGACGGATTGATCGAATGAACGACACGTATGTGCGATTTTTTTTGCTATCATCCCAGATGAAGCAGCCATCACTTTTTTTCGATCAGATTCATCTTTGAGCTTTAGTGCTTGAAATGCATGTTCCGACGATCGATATTCAACACCTTCGTGTGTCATTGGATAAGACGCCATATTCGACATCCATCCGTTTTTCTCTGACACTTTTCTGAATGGTTCAATTGGTACGTTGGGATCAATCAATGTGGTCGCGCATTTCTTGAGTAAATCGTTCATGTATTGATCAAGCGTGAGCCCCAATTGCGCGGCCTGCTGAATGAAGAAATCCTTCGATACATCATCACAATCAATCGTCATGTTGAAAGTGCCATCATCGTTTGGGATGTCACTGACAGATACTTGGATGTCCATTACAATTCTCCGGTGATACGTTGGAGTCAGAGTGGCGTGTTAGAAAAAACCACGTAGTCCCGATGGCTGACCATCAGCACCACTGTTACCACCACCCATCATGTTCATCAACATCATTGTCTGGAACAGCTGTTGAACGTTGCCACCGGACATGAGCAGCATTGGCATGATACGACCGAAGTCAATGTTACCACCAGCAGAACCCATCATTGCAAGCATTGGCGCGAGACCGCTCTGCATATTCTGGAACTTGTCTTGACCACCGATAGCAGACATCAACGAACGAACCACCATCACGGTGTGACCGCTAATACCAACACCCATGCCACCCATCACGTTGACGTTAGCTGGTTGAACGGTAGTGATTGTCCCGTTAGTGGTAACCACGGAGAGTTTCTTCGAACCTTTGCGACCAACGACCCAACCGGTGACTTTGTCGCCACTAGGTGAGTATACCATGTCACCTACCTGAACTTCGCTCAGTTGAATACGCTGTGCAAACGCTGGAACTGGACACGAAAAACTGGCACCAATCAAGTTCTGATTGACTTGGAACGTTACTTCTTCGTCAGCGCTAACTGGTTTAGTGTTGTCTTCATCGGTGGTTCCATTATCAGTGTCAAACAGCTCAAGACTGTATACGGTGTTTGGGTTGTTTTTGTCGATGACCCCAAGGTTACCAGTCATCAGATCCCACACGATGCCTTCCGTGGGAGTGAATAGGTTGGACATCATTGCTTGACCAATGTTTGCCATGCCACCACCAAAGCCAGGTGCGATAGGCAGATTGTTTTTCGACATGTGGTATCTCCTTGAGAGATGTGAGTGAAATCAAAAATCAACAAAGCTATAATAACATTTTATTATTACAAAAACAACAACCTTTGATAACAAAAAAGGACCACTGGGTCCTTTTTGTTATCGAAGAGATGTTAGAAGTATCCAACCAACTCTTCGGTTAGAATTTTATCGTAGATTTGATCATCCGATAGTTGACCGATTGCACGGAACGCGATCACGCCTGCGTTTGGCAAGTCGCTTGCTATTGACTGCAGAAATGGGTGCGGTGTATCCGATCCCAGCCACACGAATTGAAAGTACACGTGAGTGTGAGTATTCTTGACGCTCATGAGAACATCCCGCGACTGCTTTTCATCAAAACACTCACCGTCTGTAATGAAGAACACGATTTTGTTTTTTTGTTCAACGATCGGTTGAGGGGTGGGTTTTGCACCGAACAGTCGCGACATGAATCCAGTAGACGGACTTGGACTTTGTTGGGGTGATGCACATGCGAGTGTTAGAGCTTGCGAATAATTGGTCCCACCGAACGCGCCAGACCAACTGGTGATCGCCTTGATGTGTTTTTGAACTGAATCAAACTCAGTAACTGGTAGATCATCAAACTGCTTCGTTTGTGTTGAGAAACCGATGACATCCAATTTTTTATCAGGATCGACCACGTTCGCGAATGCGAGCAGTCGTTGCACAGTCTCCGTGATTGTTCCGTCGCTGTACATCCGAGACATGCTACCCGATACGTCGATCGCCAATGCTACGTCACATGGCGGTAGAGTCTTTTTTGCTGTCTTGTTAAGACGATCCAAAACGGATTGGGTGGTTTTTTCAAGTGAAATGGCCATGCTTTAATCTCAAACAGATTGGAATGAATTTGCATGTTAATGTTAAAATTGAATTTTTTACTAGATCAAATTGTAACAGTTATTGTTGGAAATTCAACACCCAACAATCCAAGCGTGCTATCGAAAAAATCTTCAATCTTTGCACCAACCTGAGCGGTGAAGTCACTAAACAGAATATTAACTGATTCGTTTATATCATATGTGAAATTGGTAGCATCAAACTGAAGCGGCATCGGGATCAGTGGTAACTCAAATCCTGGGATGCTTGGAATGTCGAGCCCAGTGATTAAAGAATCAACGTTTTGACGAATTTGTGCTTCAATGTCTTCGGCAGTTGGAATGGCGGGTAGTGGTTTGATGCGTGATAAGATCATATTCCTAAGTTCCTGCATTGTTGGAATTGTTGGAATGGTAAGCGATCCAGCCAGCTCTAGGATATCCAATACGGGAGCGATTAGTTCTTGTATTGCAGTGATCAACATCGTTTGAACTTGAGTTTTCAACATCTTTAGTATCACCGCCGCCTCCAAATCTGGAAACACGATACCTGGGAGTAACGGCGACGGTAACAAAGCTGAGAACTCATCTAGTTTGGTTTTAATTAATCCGATCAACGCATCGTATGATCCACTGATCAATTCAGTGAATGGGATGTTCAGTACTGGAATTGGTGGAATAATTGAATCGATCGCGCCACCGACAATGTCTAATAATGCAGACAGTCCTGCTGTAAGTGATAAGTTAATCTGATAATTCTGAATGTATTGAATGACAGCAGATAGTTCCTGTGTCGGATTCCTGAGATTGGCTACCAGTGGAATTGGGATGTTGAGGAAGTCTGGGATATTAGTCAGGTCAAATGGTGGAATCTCAAACGGTGGCACGAAAGACATTAGTGCGTCGATGTTGTTCAGATCTAATGTGGGGATTTGATCAAGCTGTTGACGAATATCAGGGATTTGAGCTTTGATTTGTTGCGTGAAATCAGTAACCGTCGGTAACGTAGGAATTGGTGGCAGAGTCGGAATGTTAATCTGACTCTGCACCTGTCTGATGATAGATTCGTAGGTAGGAAACGGACTATCGATTTGGATTGTGATTGCCACGTGCAAATACACCAGACTGATCAATGTGGTAGATATTTACCGTAATATGATCAGGTGTCATCTTACCGATGATGTATTTGACAATCTCAAAATTTCCGCCTCCATGTGAACAACCAATGCGTGATATCGAAATTGATGGAACATCGTGTTGACATAGGAAATTAATTACAGACTGCCACGCCTGAACGAACGCATGGTACCGAAAAGGAACAGGGACCGTTCGAGATCTGAGGCAAGGTTGAGTCATGCAATTGATTACCAACTTCGATTTGTCGTCTGTTGGATATATGAAAATCTGCCCAAGACCTCCTTCTATCCCCTGCATTTCACAAAATTCAACATACGCTTCGAACAACTCGCTGTTGTAATACTTGATCTGAGCAGCAATCCCAGCTCCCATAAGACCAAGCGTGTTACAACCATGTGCAATAATGTTGTCTGGTGAATCAAGCAGATTACCAGTGTGATGATGGATCACGGATGGGTTGAAAGTTTGATCTGTGTGGTACTTGTGGTTTTTGTATTTGAGGACAATGGGATCATCGTGCACCCCGACAATCAAAGAAGGACGCGCATGACGATCTAATTGACTGCCCATTTGCAACAACTGCTCAACGACCGTCATAGTACGACTCCAAATGCGCAACTACCTCTGGGAAGGCATCTAGTAACATTCTGGCTAGGTGATCCGATTTCACAGCTCCGTCGGTAGAACCTTTATATTCGATGCGAATATTGCCTAACAGCGGTAGATGCAATTGGGTAACAACGGCATCGTCCATCACTTGTGTAAACAACAAAGCACCAGTGCTTGCACTCGAAATATTAACCGTCTTTGGGGTGACTTGGAGCACGTCTGGATGCGATTTAACTTTCTTACGATCAATCTTTTGCCGAAACGTGCAATGGGTGATGATATCGTTGAGAATGTTAACCGTTCTGGCTCTTGGGTCAATTTGTAAAGAATCAGTAACTTGCTTGATCTGCTGAAATATAACCGATGCACAATGAGACCGTGCCATCCAATCTTCGATGAACCATGAGTTACCGTCGTTGTTGGAGTGTATGTGGTCGATATGATTTGTTAACTCAATCACCGCATCGATCATGGATTCGGTTACTTGTCGCTGCGCACCAAAGTATTCCACTAATTGAGACTTAGCAGTCATTAGTGCGGCATACCGCTGGTCCTCCCACAACTTCTTTTGTTCCGCAACCATCTGTGGTAACTGAGATCGTGCATATGTTTCTGCGGCCTTGATTTCGTCGTACGTTCCAGTTAATTGACGAAGATGGGTTGTTTCATATTCATGCCAAACAGAAGCGGTGGTTGGCTCTGGTGTGCACCATTCGGGGGTCCCGAACATCGCGGCACAAACATCGGTTACGTTCATAGTCAGCTCCTATGCTGAAAGTAATATGGGAAGTACCCATGCCAGTCGAGTTGATGTCAACATAGACATAATATCCGACCCTGACATTTGGTTACACTCTGGACACAATAAGTTTTATTATAATTAAAATATGTAAAAAGAAAAACAGATCACTAGGATCTGTTTTTGTGTGTTTTGTAAATGTGACGACACAAACCACGCCGTCGTTTTCCGTATTCATCGAACCACATGTTTTGGCAACGAACATAGAACAACGATGGAGCCATTGTTTGGGTTGGAGACGGGACTGGAAAATCAATCATTCCACTAAACTCCGACCATGACTGAAACGTAGCAATCAACGCTTGGTCAATTGGCGCATATAACTGCTCTGTTGTATCAATCAAATCGAAGTTCGGTGCAGTGCGATCAATGTCCGGTGGTAGTAGCAGCCACCGGATGTTACCACAGATGCCCATTCCAAGATCAGGTGGATTGGATCCACGTCCCCACTTAATGATTTCCTGTAGAACTACATCCGGAATCATTTGCGATTACTCCAACTATACTGGATGGGTGAAATTGTCCAGATCTTCCCACACACAGAACAATGTGGTACTGTACGCGGATTGTCGACTGGCACGTCGGACACAATGAGTGGTCCGACTAATTTGTGTGGTGTTATTTTAGCACACCACACACAATACTGTTGCACAATTACTGGACTTGTTGACATAGAGGCGCACCTGCGGAACAGCGAGACACACGTTGTGCAACATCGGCACAAGTCTCTGGTGAATCTGTCTTACGATCCATGCAGACCGCATACGTATTTTACATGACGGTCGGGTTTATCCAAACGTCTGATGATGCACCATACAGTTGGTAGGATAGGTATCCAACTAGCGATAATAGAACCAGAAACAAGAAGATGATGCACTTCCCAAATTTAGAGCCAACGAACCATTTAAAGTACATGATGTTCATCATCGTACTCTGCGCGGTATCAAAGTGATTCATAAACGTGCTTTGGTGTGGCTGGTGAGACATTGTTGGTACTCCAAAGGGTTGGTCCAAGGTGATAATATCACCTGGTTGGTGGTTAATGATACAGTCCACGTCACCGACGTGCTTACTGTGTGACAGTCGGTGGTGTTCAATCTCACGGATGTGTTTTTTAACCTCATCGTGTTGATCTTTGTTGACGATCGTCCTTCTTGACCAGAAGAACATCATGCAACCAAACCCAAGTGAAGCGATAGAGGTCAGTAGCAGTGACAAATACATGACGTCTCCAATACCAATTTATATTAATATACTATTTTTTATGTTACATTTAAACATGGTGTTAAAATGCGTTTAAATGCCGTATAACAGCGAGGCATAGGTGGGTTGGTGAAATCCGCCCAACGCGAAATCGAACGTGAAATATCACCTTAAAAGAGTCGGGATCCGACGAGCGCGTAACCGTCTGCCTCGTGGGTACGATAGCACGTAGGAGCATCGATCTATGTCATGTTTAGCTAGGTTGAACTGATTTGGAAATACATCAACGAAACATGACAACTCAATCACTTTGCAACCTGCAATGTAGCGAGGTGTTGGATATTTGTCACTGAATATTATTGTTATTTTTGGGAATTGAAATGTGACATCCTCTCCTCCCTAAAGGGAGGAGATTCCTTCTGCAAGACGCTCATGTCCGAGCGCGAGAATGTTCTTTGCGGCGTTCACGTCGCGGTCATGCAGTGTACCGCACTGCTGACAAGCCCATTCTCTTATTCCAAGACCTGCTCTACCTATCTGTCGGAATCCCTGCCCAAACGACCGGCCTAAACCGGTAACTCCGAAGCTTCATTACCTGAACGGTGAATTGGCTGAATATTGTCATCAATGATCACCATCATCCTCAACCACTTCCCAAAACATTGCGTCATGGCGACGCATCTCATCTCTAAACGTTGATAGCGGTAAAATCAACAGTGGTGTGGAAACGACTTTGTGGGAGTAGCATGCGAGGAACTGATGTTCTCGTTTTGGTAAATGCAGCGCTCTATGGCATGAGATTCGATACACGCGTATCACCGTACGATACAACCGAAACATTGAATGGTCCGTAACTTCCACGTCACATCGTGGAAGTTGTGGGGTGGACTGGATCTGTGACAACTGAAGCGTTGCACCGCTCTGCCGATGAATGTGGTGTACGTGTTTCAGCCAATCAGGACGTGTACCACTAAAAATTCGGTTATAAGAGATGAACGTGTATACACGAGACTGGAAATGTCGCTGTAGTACAGATAACATCGTCATACTGTAATCGCTCCCATGTTATAATACATGTCGCGTGCAGATTTTGAAATCTCCATCGGTCGTAACAGGATGGGATCCTGGTCATGTATTCGCACTTCCCATTTCGCCTCGTATTGAACGGAAGGCTGATGTGGGAATAAACTAATGTACTTGATGATGATTGGGGTAGGAATTTGGATCAACACATATCCACGACGCCGTAAGACGACAAGTGGCACATCGTCTTGATGTGCGTAAACATGTGAGTGTGTTAAACGGTCACATAAGCTGCTCCCAGAACTCCTCGTACCTTTGAAACGATCAATCGTACGGAACCGATGCACAAATCCTCTGAATATCACTCTGTTGGGTTTCATACATTCCACCATCCATCATTACATGCGCCGATCATGTTGTTTACGTGAGTATTGACCTTAAAAGACATGTCATTGCATCGTGTTGCACCATATACGATAATGTCATTGTGCACCTGCCAGAAAAACAAGTACGACTTACCAAGTACGTGGAAGTTCTCTCGATATGCATAACAATATGTAAGACGGTGCACTTTAAGTGCCAACATGGGGCCTGATGTGCCTGTGAAGCCAACAACTTTGACCACGTCACCAAAATCATGTTCAAACCTGCCATAGTATTCATAGAATTGCTGTGGTGGATGACATGAATTAAAAGACTGAAACAGATAGTCAGTTGATTTGGACAGTCGATGGGAGATGTCGTGTAACCAGGTTACAGGTTGACGCATGTTAGCGACAACTTTAAGCATTGTCGTATCATTCATCCGCATGAGACCACCAAATCATTCAAGTGACAGCCAATCCCTCGTTGGAGATCACCTAAGATGAAAGCACTGCAGTTGAGGTACTGCATTTGTTGACTGTACGAGGTTCGATATCGTGGGCTGATTACTTCACCATTTGTTCCGAGTGCCACATAATGTACACGAGCTCGTGGAACTGATACAATAAAAACATCTGGTATATTCCCAAGTGAGATATAATACCAAGGTTGACGTCTGTAGATACAAAACATGAGTCTACAGGAGTCACGTGGTAGTCGATGGTTAATTGAAAGCCATTCACCAAACATAGAATGTTGGAGTGTGATCGATCCGAGCTCCATTAGCCTGCGTTTTAGGTCCGTCAGCGTGCACATGATCCCGCCCCGTTCAGTTTAACATTGATGTGCCACATTGCTCTCGCGTACCGCGCGTGACTAAACAAGCTGTTACGAGCCAACACATATCCGACATTTGCTGCAATCCACGTGGTTTCGCAGTTCACGTCTGAATGAAACAGATAACCAGAAGAAGCTACGACGAATACGTCAACATCTACGTGAACCCAATGTAATGGCTCACGTAGTGTGAGATTCGTGTGACGATCAATTGGGCGCAGTTGCTGTAACATTGATAACATCTTCTTAACCTCGCGTTAAGTGTCTAATGTAATTATCTGCTCGATCAATCCGGCTTCGAATCGATCTAGTCTTGAGCGACGTCGTTAGTTCAACCTGGACGTCTTTGAAATAATACCCCGTTGGTCGTCCACTATGATCGTATGCATAGTACAGTAGCATTATCGGTCGACATATTAGTATTCTTGCTACGAACCGAGATAGATTGAACGTACACAATCGAAACAAAAACAACGGTTCCATTCGTGGTTGGTTGATTTTGAGCATTAGTGGGGAGTATCGACAGTTGCGATACGTCCGGGCATATACTTTAATTGGCAGATCAACCGCATCGAGTATCCGATTTGTTTCGGTAAGGAAGTGTTTGGTGTACATTGCTGATTTCCTCAATTGATACACTGCGGATAGAACGTCTCAAGTTGACTAGATCGCCAATCAACGCGAGATGATGTTTCACGTACTCGGCTAACGAAACCACGAGCCAATACGTACTCGACTCTAAGGATCCAGTAATACTCGCGATATTGATCGTAAATCAAACTGACACGAACAGTGTTAACGTCCCATCCAATTGTAGTCGTTTTTAACCGTATATGCTTTGAAATACTGTCGGGTAAACATCCAGGTTGTGACATGTCATGTCCAACCTGCCGACCACATCGGTTGGTTTGCTGGAACAGCACTTGGTTAATCAATGTTCTCGATAAAATCATTGCAGGCACCAAGAGTTCCGATCGAGTTGATAACTTAACTTAGCGAGTGATTTCTGAGCGTCGGATCTAACATCAACCAATGGTTCCCACGTGGTGCCATGTTGATATTTTTGACGACACCACTGATGTAAACACCTTGGTTTGACGTTCACCACTGCACTCGACGCTCGAGCAGGTTGTCCCGCTTGATATATCGCTAACTGAGTCAACATGCCGCTACCTACTCCAAACGAAATTCGATTAAGTGAAATTATTATAACATTAATGTTACGTGTTTTTCAAATGGTGTTGTGAGTGAGCGATAGCAACTTTAATCGACTGCCTTTTCATGGGAACACGCGAGCCAACTCTCGGAGTGTACACCGAAATTGTAATCGATGGAGCATTATACGTTTCAGACGATAATAACGAACAGTAAGTGTGATTTACCGACACGTTTACACTGTATTCGACGTGATGTGAAGGAAAACGTCGATACCCATAGTTGCAATCGCCTATCTTTATCAAGTTCGCCGTAAAACCCCGTGCCTTTAGGCTGGGGATACAAGGCGAGTGACGCGCTAAATAGCTAGCGGCACTAATAATGAACGTGAATGGTTTTTAAAAACAGCGTTTTCCCGTGTATAATCTCGTTGAAATCACTTATAGGCCAAAGGATAATATGATCTATGAAAACCCTTAAGCTGCGTATTAAAGACAAACATTCTAAAACACTGAACGAACTTGCTTCAGAGGTTAATTTCGTCTGGAATTACTGCAACGAATTGGGCTACAAACACCTGCAACGTACGGGGAAATTCTTTTCAGCATTTGATATCCAAAAGTATCTGACAGGCGCAAGCAAGTCTGGTCTAAATCTACACAGTCAAAGTATTCAAGCGATTGCTGAAGAGCTGGTCACCCGTCGTAAACAATTTAAAAAAGCCAAATTGAATTGGCGCGTATCTAATCCAAAATCCGCCAAAAAATCATTGGGCTGGATTCCGTTTAGAGCATCAGGTATACGATATCAAAACGGCCAAGTCAAATATGCAGGTCATTGGTTTGGTCTGTGGGATAGCTACGGTCTGTCAAAATACAAGGTACGGTGCGGTAGCTTTAACCAAGATTCGCGCGGTCGATGGTACTTAAATGCTGTGGTCGATACACCAGAGCCGACCCAAAACACGGAAGGTAAATCCCCAGTGGGTATTGATTTAGGTCTAAAAGACTTTGCCACGCTATCGAATGGTCAGAAGATCGAGGCACAACGCACCTACCGAAAATACGAACAAAAACTAGCGATTGCCCAACGCGCCAAGAAAAAGAAACGGGCACGCGCTATTCATGCTAAGATTAAAAATACCCGCAAAGATTTTTTGCACAAACTCAGCCGTCAGTTGGTCAATGACCACGCGGCAATCTTCGTTGGCAATGTAAACGCCAAAA
>ERZ650309.28-NODE-28-length-73729-cov-8.898852_pt1 | contig 73729 bp, 60 predicted proteins | sample MGYA00376245_ERZ650309 | MGnify/ENA primary metagenome ERZ650309 (study PRJEB26733, sample SAMN07839294) | wastewater metagenome | biome: urban; feature: wastewater treatment plant; material: waste water | place: USA: North Carolina | collected 2016-04-26 ... | reverse complement strand
AGTTAGGAACAAGGCGACGTAGTGTACATGAGAAGTACATGAGGAGCCTTGTGACAACGCTACTACTGCATATTGTGGCAGTTAACTAAATTAATTTAGCTTGAAATAAGTCATGGACATTAAATGCACCAACCACTTTATTGTTATCATCGACAACTAATAAACCACCGATTTTATATTCATTGACGATGTCCACCGCATCAATCGCCATATTGCTTATATGAATAACCTTCGGCTTAACTGTCATTATATCTTTAGCGGATAACAATCGTACGTCATGTTCGCCATCTAAAACTCGGCGTAAATCTCCATCCGTGATGACTCCAAGCATGTGTTGTTGTTCATCAACTACCGCCACTAGCCCCAAGCCTTTGTTACTAATTTCAAAAACCACTTCTTTTAAAGCAGCATCTGCAGTTACCAATGGTAAGCGCTCACCTTCATGCATAATATCACTGACTTTAGTAAGAAGTTTACGCCCAAGACTTCCACCTGGATGAGAAAGTGCAAAATCTTCTGGCTTAAATTGGCGCAATGAAAGTAGTGCTACTGCCAAAGCATCTCCAAGAACCAATGTTGCAGTTGTACTGGTAGTTGGTGCTAGATTGAGCGGGCAAGCTTCTTTGTCAATTCTGACCGTCAACGCGCAGTCAGAAAATTTAGCCAAACTAGAATCAGGATTTCCAGTAATACTAATGATTTTTACCTGCTTATGCTTAACTGTAGGAATTATCGAACTTAGTTCATCCGACTCGCCAGAATAAGATATCGCTAGTAGCAAATCATTACTATCAAGCATACCCAAATCACCATGCAAAGCTTCAGCAGGATGCATGAAAAAAGCTGCCGAGCCAGTTGATGCCAGCGTAGCAGCAATTTTATTTCCTATATGACCAGACTTCCCCATTCCAGATACTATAATCTTACCGCGACAAGCTAAAAGCAACTCAACTGCAGCTACAAAATTACTATCTAAATGTTGTTCAACCTGAATTAAACCAGCAATTTCATCATGAAAAACTTGCTTTGCAATAGTTAATATCTCGGCTGGAGTATGTGTCATTATAATTATCCTTCTAGACCACCTGCTGTAATATTATAACCTGCATCCACATAAAGAACTTCGCCAGTAATACCACTAGCTAAAGATGAAAATAAAAACGCAGCAGCATTACCAACTTCTTCAGTCGTAACTCCACGTTTTAGTGGCGCAAATTTTGCCATATGATCTAAAATTTTACCAAAACCACCGATCCCGCTCGCCGCCAAAGTTTTAATTGGTCCAGCCGATACCGCATTAACTCGAATACCCTCTTCACCCATAGCATATGCCATATAACGAGTAGACGACTCCAAAGCGGCTTTAGCAATCCCAGCCATATTATAATTAGGTAGCACACGCTCACCACCTAGGTAACTCAGACAAATTAAAGAACCATTACGTCCTTGCATCATTGGACGGGCAGCACGAGCTAAAGCGATAAAGCTATAGGCAGAAATATCATTTGACATGCGGAAAGTTTCACGATCAACATTTTCAACAAAATCACCCGCTAAACCTTTTTTAGGTGTATAGGCAATTGAATGCAAAACGCCATCTAAACCATCCCACGCTTGTCCAAGATTAGTAAATAATTGCTCAATTTGTGCATCATCGCTTACGTCCAATGGATATACCAATGAAGAACCAAAATCTTTAGCAAACCCAGCAACACGCTCAGCATACTTTTCGGTTTGATAGGTAAACGCCAACTCTGCACCCTGTGCGTGACAAGCTTTTGCTACACCATAAGCGATTGAGCGGTCTGAAATTAAACCTGTTATTAGAATTTTTTTACCTTGTAAAAACCCCATTACATGACTCCTATCTTAGTATTGATTGAATTAATATGTATGATCTCAATATCTCATCTAAATTATTTTTTGCTGATTTTATCAGGCTTGAGATTATACCATACCAGCCCATATTACGCCTAAATATCAGTTAAATTAAGGTTATTATAAAATGTATAACCTATTTATTTGCTAACAGGGATGCCGGGTAAACATAATTTCAACAATTAAATGATAATCTGTTTCAAGGTTAGGGTAAAATAGAGCTTGTTTATTTTTGTTTGAGAGCCTGAATCATAATGAAAATCCATGAATATAATTCCGCAGATGAACAAGCTATCGCATTGTCACAAGCAATAGCTAATACAATAGAACAAGTTTTGCGTCATAAACCGCAAGTAACCTTGGCTGTGTCAGGTGGCAAAAGTCCAATTAAACTCTTTGAGAAATTAAGCCATTTTGATTTAGCGTGGGATAAAGTCACATTAACCTTAGTTGATGAAAGATTCCTAGCAACCGATCACGCCGATAGTAACGAGAATTTGGTGCGCAAACATCTCTTAATTAATCACGCAGAGCAGGCTCATTTTATTGGATTAGTTACGACCAGAAATATCCTTACTAGTGTAAGTAACGCCAATCTGCACATCAAAAATATTGATATTGCAATATTAGGAATGGGTGAAGACGGACACACTGCCTCAATTTTCCCCTGCTGCGATGAATTAAAATCAGCAATTGACACCCAATTAACCCCAGAAAAATATATTATCACTAACCCTAAAACAGCCGCTTACCAACGGATTGGTTTATCTCTAGCGGGAATTTTAGAAATTCCAAATCTGTTTATCAGTATCAATGGTACTAATAAACTGGAGATAATGACTAAAGCATCACAAGAAAAATCTCTGCAGTACCCAATAAGCTATGTATTGGCCGAACGCAAAGATAGTCAAGTTTTTTGGCATAACTAAGATGAGCAATAACACATTCCCACGCTTGGTAGCAGACATTGGAGGTACTAATGCCCGCTTCAGTTTAGAAGTTGCCCCCTATGTTTATTCTCATACCAAAGTTTTAGCATGTAAAGATTATAAAACGTTAGTTGAGGCCGTAGAATCATACTTAAACGGGATTGGTGTCCCTCACGTAGAATATGCCGCAATTGCTCTACCAACGCCAATTGCTGGTGATATTATTTTTATGGTAAATAATCCGTGGCATACTTGCTCTATTTCCGAAACCAAACAGCAGTTGCGACTAAAAAATGTTGTCTTTCTAAATGATTTCCACGCTTTAGCTTTATCTATCCCACATATTCACCCTGACTACTTAATAAAAGTCGGCGGCGTTGCTATTGACGAATATAAGCCACGAGGAATTGTTGGACCTGGCACAGGATTAGGTGTAGCATCACTAATCCGTCACCCAAATGGCGAGTATCTTGCTGTTCCTGCTGAAGGTGGGCACTCTAGCTTTACGCCCTTTAATCCAGAAGAAGTTGAACTGTGGCAATGTATACACAAACGTTTCCCTCACGTTTCATTCGAGCGTTTTGTCTCCGGGCCTGGATTACAATTGATTTATGAAGCAGTTTGTCATCAGCAACAAGTTACGATCAGTTCGTTACCAAGCCCAGCAGAAATTACTGAAAAAGCTCTAAGTAAAGAATGTTGGCTGTGTCAAACAACTCTTGATCACTTTTGTCGCATGTTGGGCACTATAGCATCTAATCTTGCGATAACTATCAATGCTTTTGGTGGAATATACATTGGTGGTGGCGTTGTACCGCGTATCTTAGATTATTTTATCCAATCTGACTTCCGTTGTCGTTTTGAAGATAAAGGTCGCCTACGTCAATACTTGGAAAAAATTCCAGTTTATGTAATTACCCATGATTTCCCAGCCTTTCTGGGCGTAAGTTACGCTTTAGAAACAATGATAACCAAAGGTTATTTACCTTAGAAATAACGAGTATATCAAATGCCAACTACTAATTTTCCACGCTTAGTGAGCGATATTGGCGGTACTAATGCCAGATTTGCAATTGAAGTATCTGCCTATAACTTTGTAAAAGTAACAACTTTAAAATGCCGGGATTACCCAACCTTGGCACAAGCAATTACACATTATCTGCAAAGCTCTGGTTACCCGCAAGTAAAGCATGCCGCGTTAGCAGTTCCATCACCGATTGTTGATGATACTTTATTTATGGTAAACAGTCCGTGGCATCAATCATCAATGTCGAAAACTAAAACAGATGCTGGTCTAGATAGTTTAATTTTCCTAAATGACTTCCACGCATTAGCTTTATCTATTCCACATATACCAGCCGAAAATTTAGTTAAAATTGGTGGACAAGAAGCTGATCACAGTAAACCAATTTGTATTATTGGACCAGGTACTGGCCTTGGCATGGCAACACTACTCAAACATCCGCTTAGTGAAGAATATTTTGCAATTCCCGCAGAAGGAGGACGTTCTAGTTTTGCTGCTGCCAGCGAAGAAGAGTTTGAATTGTGGAAATTCGTACACAATCGTTTTAGCCATGTTTCAGTAGAACGGTTACTCTCTGGACCTGGGCTACAATTAATCTATGAAGCACTTTGTACCAAACAAAATCCACCGATAGAGAAAATGCTTGATCCAAGCGAAATTACTCACTTGGGCGTTACTAATCAATGTTTCATTTGCAAACAAACCTTAGATCATTTTTGCCGTATATTAGGCACAACAGCATCTAATTTAGCCTGCATAACTAGCTCATTTGGTGGTGTGTATATTGGCGGTGGGATCATTCCACAAATTTTGGACTATTTTATTAAATCTGATTTTCATGCGCGGTTTGTTGATAAAGGACGTTATCGCACTTATCTGGCAAAAATGCCTATTTACGTTATTGCTCATGACTACCCAGCAATGCTAGGCTCTAGCTACGCACTAGATACATATCTTAATAAACACTATATCCCTTAAGGAACTACATGCGAGCAGTTGTACGAAATGCAAGTATCATAACAATTTTAATGTCTGGAATCCTAACTGGCTGCGCAAGTAGCAACACAGTTAATTCTAGCTGGATGAGCGATTACCGTAAGCAATTAAAAAATAAAACACTTCCTCAGCTAATGATCCCGGGAACTCATTATGCAAATGCGTATGATATAGATCCCAAAAAACATCTAGAAGTATGTACTGGCGAAACATTGCCAGCTAGCATGAGTAATAATGCCAAGCTTGCAGCAATGGTTGCAGCAGAGAGCGATAACGAGATTCACCGTGATTTCATTGAATACCTGAATACGCAAGATAATAATATTCGCGGTCAATTAAATAATGGCATTCGTTATCTGGAATTACAAATTTGTATTCAAGATGCTACTTACTATACATCCAACTATTACTTAACGGAAAATCTAGATGATGTAGTTAGCCAGATCAAGGCATTTTTAAACGAAAATAAAGACGAAGTAATTATTATTGATTTGGATAATAATTTGCGGGCTTTCTATGGCTATCTGAATGAGGATGATTTGAGTAATTTGCACAATTACTTTCAAGTACAATTTGGTTCATACTTGACACCTAAAAAAGATTGGCAAACTACTACAATGAAAGATATCTGGAATACACATCATCGAATAATTTTATTTTCCAGTAACCAATTTTTAACTCGCTATTATGACGTCTGGGATAAGAATGATATAGCGCTAGCGGAGCCATCGCCTCACTATACTACAATTAAGAAATTAACCGCCATCCAGACTACCATGGAAGCTGAATCAGAGAACCAACAGCAAAAATTTAGTTTAATTCCGATTTATACTTGGTACAATGCAAGTATGGATATGTCTAATATATTTAACGGAGACAGTAATGATCACCTGATTATTAATTATCTCTATTCATTACCACTTGATGCACCACTTAATATCATTATCAGTGATAACCCATACAACCGCCAGTTAGTCAACTATGCGATTTATAAAAACACTGGTACAAATGAAAATAAATAAAGCTGCGAAATAATCGCAGCCTTTTTATTGGTTCGACTTACTTAGTAGCTGGATCAACCTCCAAATAGGTCATCATGCCAGTTGGCATATGCCATGCTAAATGGCAGTGCAAAAACCATTTACCAGTTTCATTGGCATCAAAAACTACTTTCACTGTTTCACCTGGCAAAATAAGTACCGTATCACGTAGTGCCCCGTTTATTTTATGCCCGTTAACCTCTACTACTTTAAAAGTATAACCATGTAAATGCATTGGATGCGACATCATGCTTTTGTTAGTGAAATCCATTTCAACTCGTTGACCTTGCTTGACTTTAAAAGGGGTCACATTCGGCCAACTCTGTCCATTAATTTGCCATACATATGGTGACATATTGCCCGTTAGCGTATATTTAAGCACTCGATCAACTGGTTTATTTACAAATTTATCTATGCTTTGTAATTTTAACTCTTGAGCATCATTTAACGCAGGTGCTACAGTTGTTGCTTCAGGACTAAGCGTGGTTTTTAAACTTTTCTGAGTAGTTAGCACTAAACCAGTCTGGCTTTTTAGCCCTTCCACTTGCCCTAAGATCGGAAATGTGCCACCTGATGCTGGAATAGTAACTATAATATCAATTCGTTGCCCTTCAGACAGTTGAAATTTATTTGCGTTAAAAGGCTTAATATCATGTCCGTCAACCGCAATTGCAGTTCCTGAAAGCTTACCTAGATTAATCCAATAACCACTGCTGGCAGAACCATTAATAAAGCGTAATTTGACTTTTTTACCTGCAGTTACTTGCGTAATTTGCGGGGTTTGTGGCGTGTGATAATTAGTTAAAAAGGCATCATATTTAACATCATTCAAATCCATTACCATAGCAGAACCCTTACCACCATGATTCATCGCCATCCCACCATGCCCTGATTCCATTTCCATCTCATGATCGGAGCTCATGTCCATGCCAGCCATGTCATCATGCATATCATTATGCTCTGTCATTTTCATATTGTGCATATCATGACTGCTCTGTGCGCCATTGGTTAATTCGGATAAAATTTGCTCAGGTTTTTTGAAGCTAAAATCTTGAAACATTACCACAACTTGCTGATAGTTTTTATCATCTGGAGTTTCAACAATCAGCGGTGCTTCGGCTAAACTAATTTCTTGCAGCCCATGATGAGAATGTAGCCAAAAAGTCCCACTATTTTTTAGAGGAAATTGATAGTGATATTCACCATTTGCTGGGATTTCTGCTTGGTTTAATTCTGTGCCGTCTTGATTGTTTGGTAATTCTAGTCCATGCCAATGGATAACGGTAGACTCATTTAATTTATTTTTAACAGTTACATCAAAAACATCGCCAGACTTAGCATAATAGCCCCAAGTCCCGTCGGGTTGCTTAATTGTCATTACCTTCGCAGTTTTGCCATTCACAACTATATTTTGATACTCGACATTTAAAATTACCGGAGCTGCCATGACATTTGCCAGCAATAATGATAATAGTGATAGTTTCTGCATGATTTGCTTCCCTCAAATAATTACATTTATGCCCGTAAGGTATCGTTTCAATATACCCCACTATGGTATATTAACACTTAAAAATTTGCTTCGTCAACTTTTTGTGGTTAACTAAAGTTTTTAATCAGTTTAGTTAATTCATCAACTTTATTATTAATTTCATTATCATCACCACTTTTACTGGCTTTAACCAAACACATCTGCATATGACGCTCAAGTACATTCATTTCAATATTTTTGACTGCAGAACGTGCAGCTTTTAACTGCATCAAAATATCGACACAGTAGCGTTCTTCATTAATCATTTTCTTGATTCCTTCGAGTTGCCCAATGGCACGGTTAAGACGCGCTAGCTCTGCTGCATGATTGGGGTGTTTAGTAATTTTTTCGCTCATTTATTTTTCCTCATGATATACTACTGGGGGGTATATAAAAACTTCAGCATGAATTGTACCAAAAAATACTCTCCATCAAACTTAAATATTACACAGAAATTATATAATCATGAACAATAGCGAATTTAATCTACAAAACGTCAAATGTGCTGGCTGCGTCGGCAAAATTCAAAGCGCTTTAAATAAAGTAACTGGAATAAAAACCGCGCAAGTAAACTTACTCGACAAAACCTTATATGTTGAATATCTCAATGTTAAATTAGATGAGCTGGTTATCGCAGAAGTAGAAAGGCTTGGCTTTGGCGCTAGTTTAGATGTGGTAGACGAACAAAAAATCAATTTATCAACAAATATTGCCCTACCTTTAATCGCTGGTATGTTACTAATGACTATTGGTATGTTGCCACAATTTATGATTAATCCAACAACTCCTAGTGGCTTTTTCTTAGGTATTATTTATGGTTTAACCTCACTAACAATCATACTAGGTGTGGGAAGTAAGATCATTAAGAGTGGCTATATTGGCTTTAAAACGCTTAATTTCAATATGCATAGCTTGATTTTGTTGGGTGTTGGATCAGCATGGCTATATTCTTTAAGCGTTGTTCTTATTGTCCACTATAGCAAAATATCCCTACCCCATCATTTATATTTTGATTCCGCGTTAATGATTTTGGGTTTAATTAACCTTGGAGCCTATTTTGAAGAGAGCGCTAAAAATAATACTACTGCAGCAATCAAAAGCTTGACTAGCCTAGTTCCACAGACCACAACTATTATTGTTGATGGTGCAGAACAGCAAATTGCTACTAATTTATTACGTACCGATAATCTAATTAAAATTCGCCCAGGTGAGCAATTGCCTGCCGATGGTGAAGTGGTTGATGGTGATGGTTATATTGAAGAAGCAATGCTGAGCGGAGAACCACTCCCTGTATATAAAACTATTGGTGATAAAGTCAGCAGCGGAACTATCAACACTAGTGGTGCGTTTACTTATCGGGTAAGTGCGGTTGGCGGCAATACCTTACTCGGTGAAATTATTAAATTAGTAAAATCAGCGCAATTAACTAAACCGCCACTAGCCAAACTAGCAGATAAAGTTGCACGAATTTTTGTACCAACTATCATTATAATCGCAGCTGTTAGTGGACTAATCTGGTATTTCTTAGCCGCAAGCGATAATTTTGCCACAGGATTAGCGGTGTTTATGACTGTTTTAATTATTGCCTGTCCCTGTTCAGTCGGATTAGCAATTCCAGTGGCGCTGATGGTCGGAATCGGACGAGGTGCGGCGCAAGGTATTCTCATTCGCGATGCAAGTTGTTTAGGTCAAATTGATAAACTTCAAGTGGTACTATTTGATAAAACAGGGACTTTAACTGTTGGCAAACCACAAGTAGTGAATTTGGAACACTCACAGGAAATCTCTGCCGCAAATGCACTACAAACTTTAAAAAATCTAGAACTTAACTCTGAGCACCACCTAGCTCATGCACTGCTCAAATACCAGCCTGAAATAGTTGCAAGCAATACCCTTGAACAATTTAAATCCATCACTGGCAAAGGTGTCAGTGCCATAATAGACAATATTACTTATTATGCTGGTTCTGCAGCATGGATGAAAGAAATGGGGTTAATAGATTCTAAATTAATCATTGATAATCACTATAGCCAAATCTATTTGGCAACACAAGATAAAATATTGGCACGAGTAGATATTAGCGATATCTTAAAACCCGATACTAAAGAAACGATTGCTAAATTAAAAGCCCATGGGCTAAGCGTGGCAATGGTGACAGGTGATAATCGTAGCAGTGCGGAATATATCGCGCAACAAGCTGGTATTAATGAAGTCTTTGCCGAATGTAAACCACAAGATAAAATTGCCATCGTCAAACAGTATCAAGCACAAGGTAAAATCGTTGCTTTCGTCGGCGATGGAATAAATGATGCACCAAGTTTGGCACAAGCCGAAATTGGGATTGCTATTGGTGGCGGAACAGATATTGCATTGCAAACAGCAAGCATAAGTTTACTACCTGGGCAACTCAGTGCAGTTGATGATGCATTAAAATTAGCGCGCAAAATTAACCTCAATATGCGCCAAAATCTTTTTGGTTCATTTATTTATAATTCATTGGCAGTGGCTATTGCGGCCGGAGCACTCTATCCACTATGGGGAATTTTACTAAATCCAGTAATAGCTAGTGTAGTTATGAGCTTATCCTCAATTACGGTAATTGCTAATGCCTTACGTCTGCACTTTGCCTAGATTTTCTATATAGACTCAAGAAATAAGCTATAAAAAACTTACATTTAAAAAACATTCAGACTTAATATAAAGCATAAAAAAACAACAGTTATTAACCCATTGATACAAATTATTTTTATTCGTTAACATACTTTTTAATATCAGCCATTTAGCAAATTAATTAGTGGTGTAAGCCTGTGTAGACAACAATATGCTATAATTCTAGAATTACTTTCTGGAGCAGATATGAGATATTTATTAGCATTATTCATTCCATGGCTAACATTCTTTACAATGGGTAAAGTTGTCCAAGGAGTTTTTTGTTTGTTTTTGCAAATTACTGTAATTGGCTGGCTACCTGCTACTATCTGGGCTTTTTTTGTAATTTCTGATTATAATAGAAAACAAGAGAACGACCGACTAATTAATGCCATTAATAATAAATAAGAAACATAGATTATTTACTTGATTTTAGATTTTTAAATTTGCAATGTTTATCATAATAATCTACTCTAATCTAAACATTACTCTTAGTTGTTATAGGTAAAAAAGCGGTTTCAAACCGCCTTTTTACCTATTGCCAAGTAACTGCACTAGTGATATATCCTGGAGCAGTTCCATTGTAAAAAGCTTTAAGGTAATAATCACCATGATAGTGATCTGTATATTTATTGTACATTGAAATTATATCCCCATTTTTGAAAATTAGCGCATTAAAATTTTGATTATAATTTCCTGTTGAAGTAAAATTGGGAAAATTACCTACTTGACAGTTAGAATCTCCTGGAACGCATCCTAAGAGCATAAATCCTTGATTATCAGAACCATAATTATGTATAGCCCCTGCACCAAGTGTGAACGTATGAGATCCGTCAGAAACCATTACTGGAATACCAACGTAAGTTAATCCTATCGCAGCAAATGGTTGTACATCAACATTGAATCCAACATTAGTAGTGATGTAGTTGGTAGGGTTGTCATCAAGCTGATTTTGAAGAATTGTATTTGCTTGTGCTAGATTATTTGAAGTTATTGGATAATTTGGATCGTAGTAAACATTGAGTGTACCAGTTGACCAAAATGAGTAAAGTTGGGAAAACCATGCTGTAGAGCCATATGCTGTATAATTAGGTACATTTGAATAATTTATCCAGGAAAGTTGACCAGGAAGGTCACCTTCAACTTTATGTACTGTAGCGGCAGTTTTATAGTCTTGCATAATTGCATAGTTGTTTATTGATGCACCACAACTTATATAGCCATTGTTTACCTGTAAGCTAGCGTTTTGACAAAGTGTTGCAACAGGTGTTGTGGTTGTAAGCTGTCCACCATTTGAGCTACAGTTTACTTTTAGATTTGTTCCATCCCAATAATATTGACTTGAATTAGCAGGTAACATGTCCACATTTGCTGGAACACTAGATACAATATTTTGAGGAGTAACTCCACATTGTGTTTGTAGAGATGCCGAATTAACCGCTGGGGCTAATGTTGTAACATAATTAAAGGCTGATTCTTTAGCTTCCATAAACATTGTATTTAGATAGCTCAAGCGACTGGTATACGCAAGTGTTACATCATTTAGTGCTAATTTATAACTATTTACATTCGTTACGTAATCAGGGAAGCCAACACTGGAATTTTTAAATTGCCCTAAATATGCTCTTAATTGGTCTATAGCATATTCCTGTGTAAGCGAATTTACCATGGTTAGGTAAAATATATCTAGTCCAGCGCTAAAGCTTGAATAAAGATAAAAAGCATTTGTCCCATTAGTTAGAGATGTATTTTGAGCATTATTAAAGTCATTTAATACTGCTTGTAGTACCAAAGCTATTTGACAACCTTGCCCAGCAGCATATGATAGGTTAAGGTTTGGTGTAGGATAATTATTTGGGGCTAGAGAATTATATTTTCCACCAGAAGTATCGCAGCTCAAATTCATACTGGCAGTGTCAAGGTTTGAAAATGGTCCGGTTTGATTGACAAGAGTGTTTTGGTTATTCTTTGTTGACATTGCCTTTAATATCATACTTTCAAAAGGTACGCTAGATTCAAAGGTAAATGCATTATAAGCAATTTCTAAATTTGATTCAGTAATAGTTGGAAATTTTGAAAAATGATTAGTTTGTGATATGAACTGTCCAATTTTATTATAAAAACTACCTATTACATTAACATATTGATTCTTTATTACTGAATAATTGTCTTCTGATTGATACGTATTTATTAAATTATCAGTATAAGCATTCTGAGCAGAGATTACTGACTCAACTTCATTTAATTGATTACTTATTCCAGATATTAATTCTGCTGGATTATTAGGCGGAAATGCGCCATTTGTTACCCGTTCCAATAGCCAAAGTGCAACTTGCCCACCGACTGCAGATACAGCACCCTGACCTAGCATAGATATTACTCCTGACCCAGACCATGATGCAGTTGTTTCGTCTAAAGTTATATCACCAGCCACAGGTGGAACAGCATCGGCATCAATTTGTTGTCCATCCCCACTTGAATTACCACCACCATTACAGGCAGCAAGTATGAATGTACTTATAACAGCAAAGCTGATTAATTTAAGTTTGTTGTTCATTTTAAGAGCTCCTTCAAGGTAAAAATAAAATGTATATCTCACAAATTGAATTGTAACAAATAGAAAACACTTTTGGTTTCCCATTTTTGCAAAATCACTTCCCATTTTTGCAAAATCACTTCCCATTTTTGCAAACAAGCATCATTCCTCTTAATAAAATTAATTATTACAGTACATTAATCCAAAATCTGTAATTTAAGATGTATTAATTGTCTTAAAAGCAGGTCTGCTTTTTTGCAACATTCCCCACAGCGTTGATAAACCATCAATTTATTTTTTTGGATGTATGCAGGTAACCTAAACAGAACTCACCTAGCCAATAATTTTCAATTAGTGCAGCACGCTCTATTAATTATTTGTAAATTAAATCATAAATTTATTACTGCTACAACATACCTTTTTACTCTCATTATCAAAGTAATTGTCTAGCTCTTTAACTATAATTGACTATAAACATTAAAATCATTGAATTAGAGACTCTCAAAGATCATATAATACCAATTGAAATATATTTAAGGGTTAACTATAATAAATGTCCTAAGTAAAATATTATGAACTAGGATAGCTCCATGGCAAGAGCATTACATTTACCAGAAGATTTTAAAACATATGATTTTTTGTCAATGATAAGCAGAGAATCAAATGGACGTAAAAGTATTCGTTTGTTAGCAATGCACCATTTACAATTAGGTAAATTACTAGTAGATGTAGCAGAAATAGTTGGTGTACATTGCAAAACTGTGCAAGTTTGGCTCAGTAAATTTCGTAAACTAGGTCTTTCAAGTGTTGACGATGCACCACGTTGTGGAGCACCAAAGAAAATAACTGGTGCTGCAGAAAAGTGGTTGTCGGAAACAATACAAAGTTTAAGCGAAGCTAAAGAAGGTGGTTATATCACGGGCTACCAATTACAAGATTTACTGCAGGAGAAATATGGTATAGAATGCAGCTTAAAAACGATTTATAATAAGCTTCACAAATTGAATTTTAGTTGGATTACATCGCGCTCTATTCACCCAAAAACGGATATTAATGAGCAAGAAGAATAAAAAACTTTTCAGCGTTGCTAAGAAAGTTGTTACCAAGCCACATACAAGCAAGTGATCTTGAAATTTGGTCACAAGATGAGATTAGGATTGGGCAGCAAGGTAGCCCATGCCGTATTTGGGCAAAACGAGGTAGCAGACCAAGAAAAGTAAAACAGCGCCAATTCTTATCGACATATATTTATGGCGCAGCTAATCATCATACAGGTCAATCATGTGCATTGGTATTACCATATGCCAATACAATCGCGATGAATGAGTTTTTACTAGAGCTAGGTAACAATATACAAGCTGGAAAACATGCTGCGGTAATAATTGATAATGCTGGTTGGCATAAATCTCATGAGTTAGAGATTCCCGAGAACATTACCTTAATTCCATTACCTCCATATTCACCCGAATTAAATGCGGTAGAACAAGTTTGGGAGTGGCTACGTAACCATCACTTTGTCAATCAATGTTATGATAATTATCAGCAAATTGTTGATAAGACATGTATAGCATGGAATGCATTCAGTAAAAACATAGAATTGGTAAAATCAATCATGCATCGTGATTGGGTTAGTTTGCCGTGATATATATTTCAAATGGTATTACATGGTTAACAAAACAATATTACCTTTATCTTTCGCTCCAAATCATCTGTTGTTGTTACTGATAATGATAAAAAAGTTAAGATAACAAAACTATACTATAATATAAAAAACTACCCAAATAAAACCAAGGCTGAATCTAAGGTTCGAATAATTTACAACTCTAGGCTTCTACTCACTATCTGAGAAAATCAACACGGTGAAAACGTTTACATTATTTCCAATTACTTCCAACCTAACTCCGCTGATATTTACCGTAAACGATGGACTATTGAAGCAATGTTTGCCAAGTTCAAAACCAAAGGATTTAGTCTTGAGTCAACTAGAATCAGGAAAACAGAACGCAGTATTACCTTGTTCATGTTTATGGCTATCGCATATTGTCATGCTTGCAAGCTCGGTGAGATTGCTAACCGCCTTAAACCAACTAAACTAAAAACAATAAAGATAAAAAATAATGGAAATACACGCATTTCAAAAGAACATAGCACTTTTAATCGTGGGGCTGACTTGTTAAATAACTTAGTTTACCGCCAAACACCTGTATTGACAGGCACTTGGCTATAACTAAAATTATTATGATTCGTTAATTTTGTAAGGTACTATGTAGCTTGCGCCATCCATGATATAAAATGATTGGCTTAATTAAGCTTAATAGCACAATATTTCATGTGGCTAGCTCTTCCAGACTATAGGGTCAAGATATCAAACTTGTCACGCTTCAAATAGCGATATATAATCTGGCAAGGTTACTAAACAACATTAAAACTTACCCAATCACCCTCTATCAAATTGCTTAAAAATTGGTTTTTTGCCAAAATTTTTTCCACTAGCTCATGTTTAGCCTGAACTATAATACATAACCGCAACGGTAAATGAATTGGTTCACCTCTAAAAAACAGGCTTTGTCTAGATAATCCGATTTTAAGATCCGAACTGTTACCTTCCATTACACCAATTTGCGAGACAATATTTTGAATTGCTTTATTGCCACTGCCATAGAACTTATGATCAGTGGTTGAAAAATAATACTGACTATTAATCATATTAACTACTTTAACTGTAGAATTAAAAATATCATTTAGAATCTCTCCACTATGATCTTCATTGCAGTCATATGATTGTAAAAAAACACGGCGGTGCAGATTTAGATTCTTAGTTAATTCACGTGGACCAATTACCAGTGCAGCGTTATTTACTTGACCTAATTCAGGTTGCAATTCAGCCCAATCAGACTTACGGACATTTACATTTTTTTGTCCCTCCATCTCTTTCTGGCGTTCCTGACATAAATCAGCACCAGCCAAAGTTAAGTTAGTCTTTAATTCGTCAATAGTGGCTAGATTACTAGTAGTCAATTGACTGTGGTCATAATAATAGTTTATCTGATCAGTAGTTGTATTATGAGTAGCGGCTACAAACTGAGTAGCCGCCGGAATATCAATTTGTTCTTCGAGCCTGAGATATTCACGGACACGTTGGTCATTGGCAGCCTGACAAAAAGCAATTGCATTTGGAGCACCACTGTTACCACCGCATGCACCACAATGTAAACTGGCACCAAAAGGATTATTTACCGACTCTCCCAGATGACCACAAATTAAGATCAAATCAGCAAACCCATGGTTTAAGCCAATGCTTCGCAACAGTTTTGCTATCTGAGTACCCAACTCATGAACACTAAAATTACCATCTTTGAAGATATTAAAGCTGTTATAACCAAGTTCTGGATGGCTAATAATATTTTTTTTCAATGGGATAAAATTATTTCCCATAATTCGCAAACTATACCATAAACCGACCACGTCAAATAATACTAGAGGTCCTAAAAAACTTTTTTTAGTTCTGATTACACCATTGAGCAGATTATTGAAGATTTTAACCATTGGGATTAAACGTTTATTTTTTGCATGTAAAGAATGATGCGAAGAACTCCAATCTGGATTTTGGCGAGAAACATTGTGCTGAAAATGAAAATCAAAGCCAATTCCAAAAAATCCCGTAGTACCAAAAGTCTCATAATTAGCGTAGCTCTCCAAATGTCGACGCAAGCCTTCAGAACGAACGTCGACGCAGAATAGTGCTTGAGCTTTTGGCAAATTGACTTTATCTTGTTTATTCAGGCTGATTTGTCTGATTAAATTATCCTGATAATTATGTTCAAGTGCAGCTTGCCAGATCAAACCCCATTGATAGCGATTTAACAAAGCAAGTAGTCCAGATGGGAGAGCCGATAGAGATAAATGTTTCTGAATCAAATGGTTAAATTCGGTACTAAGCTGTGGTGGTATATGACTGATCAAAGGAGGCAGATGATCTTGCATAACTATGGTTTCCGCCAACCAGATAGCGATAATATCGGCTAGTTTACCTTGCTTGCTTACATAAGGGTTGCTTTCGGCAAACTCTAACCAATGAACAAAACTTGCCCAACCAATGACCTGAAACAATACCTTAAGCAGATATTGTTCATACTCCGCTGACTCAATTCCTCCTGCTTGGAGTAATACAGCTATCGATTTGAGGGAGTCATTATCCAGACGAGAAATTATTGAATAACCGGCATAATTTATCTGTGCATACTCCAGCCATGCGGAGAATAATTGATTGCTTTTAACTGGCATCTGCCATTTTGCTTGACCTATATCATAAAAACGTGCGACAAAACGAAAAACACTTTGGTTACTGGCGCTCAACCACTCACTAGCCTGTGGCGCAACATAACGCCGATGTTTGTCGTCCATAATTTCAAGACTTAGCTGTAACGATTTATTTAGCATTAATTGCAATAGTACAGCTTCATTTGTAGGATCAATTTTATGTCTGACCACAAACTTTTTAATCGCCATATTCAAATCATGAATAGTAATTTTACCAGATTGCCAAAATAGATGGTATTTATGGAGCGGCAATGTTCCAAATATCGGTGCATGTTCAGCGACTAAAATAAGCGCCTCAGCAAAACTCAGTTCATGTAATCCAATTAAAGGATTGCAGGCATTAAAAGATTGTAGTGGCGGATAAATTGGGATATATTTACGAATTTTTGCAATTATATTTTGAATCATGGTTATACCACCAATGAATAAAGTTGATGCACCAACCAACTTGGTGCAAAACCATTAAAGAGATTAAAACCAATGCAGCCTACCAACAAGAGGTGCCCGGAAAAACTAATCTTGATATCGCGTTGAATAAAAATCGAGTCTGGATTAAAAACGTACTCCTGCAAAGCATTTAATATTGCCATGGCTAAAAAAACAAACGCAAGCGCAGCAATAAAAACATAGGCTGGAGCTTCTTTAATTAAGTCGTGAAAAATATACATTTCAGCGGAAAAACTGGCAGTAAATGGTATTCCAATCCAAAGAAACATCAAAATACAATAATAAAAACTAGCCCAAATCAATTTATTACCTAAGCGAATAGAAACATGTTTTGCTTTGCCATGTTGACGGCAGATGTAATCGATACCAATAAAAATTAACGTTGAATTTAATAGCTGCAAGATAGAGAGATCACGCGTAAATCCACTTGTTAAACTATTAACGCCAATGCTACCCATATTTAATTGCGCAAAAAATAAATAATAATTGATTAAGGGCAGAGTGTTGGCTCTATATGCAGCAATCAACAAAATCACCATTAAAATAAGGATTAGCAACATATGAATATTATTAAAAGTACTAGACAAATGCAACATATTGATTGCTAAGATTATTATCGAAAGAGCTGAAATTATGTACTTTGCTAATGAAATTTTACCAACCTTAGCTGTCAGAGTATGATTAACCCACAAAGATAAATGTTCATAAGGCTGCAAAAAATATTTACGAATCTTTTCTTCGATAAAAAACTTATTAACACTCAAGTGATATGCTCGTAGAGTAAACTTAACAGAGAAATAGTTTTTGAATGCTGGTTGCAACCAGATTAATAATTGTAACAGGACAACCAATAGAGCTATAGCTAATTTATACCATGATACATTAGCTACCTGATTCACAACCGATGGATGTAAATAATCATCCACGGAGTTAACCAGATAAGTATAAACTAACAAGAATAATAAACTGATAACATAAATGATAAATTTTTGTACCCTGGTTAAGCTAAGCATACTAACTTCAGACATGTACTGACCAATTGCCAGAGAAATGAACAATCCAATGATAATAATGGAAGAGGTTAATGAACCATATAACAACCAATTAGCTAACCCAATAAAGACAAAAGTTAGAATAAATATCTTGATAGCAGTCAAACTCTTCCGCAAAGATGAAGAATGATGCTCATATTTATGACCGATTTGACTACCTGCTGATAAAAATAAATATCCTTTAAAAAAACCATGCGCTGCTAGATGAAAAACCGCTGCGGTAAAAAAACCTAGCCCAGCCTGAACAATCATATAGCCCATTTGTCCCATCGTTGAATATGCCAGTTGACGTTTGACATCATGCTGACTCAAGCCAAAAAAAGCGGCACACAAAACTGAAACGATTCCAACCGTATAGATAAAATCACTTAAAAAAGAACTTAATGGTATATAAGGACTTAATCTGGCGAGCAGAAAACCGCCGATGTTAATAATTCCAGCATGCATCATCGCTGAGACTGGCGTAGGAGCCTGCATCGTATCCGGCAACCAGATATGAAACGGAAACTGAGCAGATTTAGTCATGATGGCAATAAAGATCAAGAATACGACCAAATACTGAACACTCACATACCAGCCAAGAAATTGCCAAAGAACAATTGGTGACGATGCTAAAACGCTAAGCTCACTTGATTTGAAATATGTATTGCATAGGCACAGCGCAACCATAAAAGCCATATCACCAAGGCGATTGATTATAAACTCTTTTTTGGCAGCCCGATTTGCCCGCTGATCATAATGATAATGGTTTAACAATAAGTAAAGCGTTAAACCAACAAACTCCCAAGCCAAAAAAATGGTTAAGAGATTGCCACCCATGACTAAAAAAATTACCGCTGCGGTCAACAACGAAAGTTGCGCCATAAAACGACCTTGCGTTAAGTCAGAACGTAAATAGCGGCTAGCAAATTGATGAACAAAAAAACTAATCGAACTAACTAACACGACCATAAATAAAGCTAAATTATCTATATCGAGCTCAATCTGATAGATTACATTATTCTCACTCTTGAAAAAAGCAACCCCAAAACTCAAAGGCGCCTTATATTTAAATGCCGCAAGCCAAGCACAGGCAAATAATAAACCACTAAAAACATTGATTAGCAGGCTGGTATCTTTTTGCCGAAAGTAGTTCACCAATGTAAATATACCGCCAGTCAGCGGAATTAGCGGTAGAATGAAAAAAATTGTCATGCTCAGATATTTCCATAAAACGAGATGAATGTAGTCGTTATTATTAAATCACACCAATAGCTTTAAGAAACTCAGTTCCTTGCTTATAACCATCATCTGTCAACAATTTAATATGTGCAGGGTCTCGATCAAGCTTGCTGGCAAAATTCATAGATTTTTGTAATTCTGGGGACATTTCAATCATTGGAATATGGTAAGGTTGATCTGGATCATCTGGAAAACATTTTGGGATTTTTATTTGATGTGTAACACCCCGAGCAGCCAAATGTGCTTCTTTATATGCACCCTGTTCAAACAGTAAATTTAAAAACTCTATTTGTCCAAGGTTTTGGAACAATGAAATATTACCCTCTAATTGATTACGCCGATCATTTATTTCTGAAATTTCGGTTGGAATATGATCCGTGGTGGTTGGATTAATTTTAATTACCCAAATTTCATCAGGTACAAATGGTCCAACAATAGGTTTTTTGATTAATACATCTATCGGAGGGTTATCCGAAAATAATCCATCCCAATATGCCTGCTGCCCTATTTCCACAGCGGGAAACAGATTAGGAATACAAGCCGAAGCCATCAGATGTTCTGGCTGAATAACTTCATTATATGAAGAAAATTTGGTTAAGCGACCACTTAAAATATTACACGCGCCAAGTACTAATACGGGGGCTTTACCTTTAAACTCGTCCATTTTATTAAAGTCCGCATGCATAGTCAAAAGTTCTTTTAAATCACTAAATTCAGGTCTTAATCCAGCTGTGGCTATTTTAGCCATAGCTTCGGAAAAAGTAGAGGATGGGCTATGATTAATTGTTGGTATAATACCTTTATTTACAGCATTTATCCACATAATCATTAAATGATTAACAAACTGTTCTTTAGTGGTTTTAGCACTATTACTTTCCCAAAATTCAATTAAATCTTCACAATGATCATGTCCAAGATGCAGAGCCAGCCACGCAAAAAAAGCACAAATTCCACCACCAGAGGTTCCACTAAGGCTCGTAATCTCATATTTTTCCTGAACCTTGTGCTCAAAAAATGCTTTTAATACCCCTGCGGTAAATGCTGTCTGACTACCGCCTCCTTGGCAAGCTATCGCAATTTTAGTCTTCATATTCTCTTGTCTTTACTAATAAATTTAATATTCGCACAAAAATTAATGCATAAATTCAAATTATTTACAGTGCACTATAAATCAAATTCTATCTTAATGATATTATTAAATCGCCAAACGAACGACAATTTCACCCTTTAATACCGTGCTATCAATAATTTCTTGCACATCGCTATCATCTACATAGCTATACCAAATACCTTCAGGATAAACTACACAAACAGGTCCTAATGCACAACGCCCAAGGCAACCGGATTTACTGGCGCGGTATTTACCCTCACCCCATTGATCAAGTGACTGTAAGTACATTTTAGCAAAACTAAAGCCATCTTCACCACTGATATAACCACACCCCTTACCATCAGCTTTTTTATTGGTACAAAAAAATATATGGCGCTTAAAAAACATCATCATTCCTTATTAAAGATTGTATAACCACGAATCAAATTTATGTTCTGGGAAAATATTTTCTTCATACCCGACATTTACTAAATATAGCCCATCAGGCATAAAAGTTGGTGGTGCAAGTTTACGATCTCTATGATTTAAAAGATCATTAAATTGTGCCATACCGATACGTTTGTTACCTACGTAAATGAGTGCCCCAACCATATTGCGTACCATATGATATAAGAAGGCATTAGCAGTAAACTCAAATCGCACCATGTCACCACGGCGTTCTAGTCGTGCTTTATGCATGGTACGAACAGCATTCCGCGCTTGACAATCTGAGGCACGAAACGAACTAAAATCATGCACGCCGATCAGCGACTGTACCGCTTCTTGCATCAGTTCAATATCTAAGCCATGCGGATAATGACCAACTAAGTTATCTAAAAGCGCAGAATGAGTTGCACGCATTGACAAATAGTAGTGGTATTCTCTTTTTCGTGCTGAAAATCTCGCATCAAACTTATCATCTACTATAGTCGCCTGTTTAACTCTGATTCCATGTGGTAGTTTGGAATTAACCGCAGTTATCCAACCATGAAGTTTACGCTTAGCGTTAGTATCAAAATGAACTACCTGCCCGAGTGCATGAACACCGCTATCCGTACGACCTGCAGTGATAGTATTAATTTCCTCATCGGCAAAATCACTCAAAGCAGCTTCTAAAGACGACTGAATGGTTGGTACACCATGCTGAGTCTGCCAACCATTATAACTACTACCATTATATTCAACTAATAATGCATACCTAACCATCTAAACCTAAATCCGCCAATAATTGATTTACTTGAGTTTTAAATTTATCTGGCAACCCCACATTTTGTTTCATCTCTAATAACAGCTCACGTGCTTTTTGATGCTCATCAATATGATAGTACATTCGCGACAAATTCAATTTTTCTTCATATTCAACATCATCAGCATCAAGTGGATCAGGAGGAACAATTTCGCCACCACTAGATAAGACATGCTCAAAATCAGACGTAATATCTTCTTCCGGTTTAGTAGCCGTAAATGACGCTGTATTGCCAAAATCCAGAACACGTTCAGCAGCAAAGTTAATTGGTTCAACTAAATTCTCTACAGGTGTTGGCTGCAAAATAGCACTACTACTAAAATCTAATGTTCGGTTAATATCTTGCTCTAGCAATGGTTCAGCAACAAATGAATTATCAAATTGAGGTTCAGTAGCATTATAATCCATATGTCGATTAATATCTGTTTCATTATTGACCGCAACAGAATCGACCGGTGGTTGTTGTTCTGACTCAAGTGATGATACAACTACTTCTTGTTCATTTACCATATCAATAGCGTTACTGTCCTCAGAAATAATAAGAGGCATCGCTTCACTATCCAAATCAGATACCCCCCCTAAAGGAGTATAGTAATAACGGGTACAAACATCAATTAGTGTTTTACGCAACGGATCATCAGATGCTAGACTATTATCAAGATTTTCATAAATAGCATCCGCTTTAGTCTTTTGTTGTGCAGATAAATATAATTCAAACAATTTAAGTTTGATATCATCGCGTCCACTGTCAAATGTTAATATTTGCTCAAGAGTATTAATCAGCTCATCATCAACGACAGAGTTCACTTCTTTAGGTGCAGAAACAGATGGTTCGGGCGCCGCAGTTGGCGTCATCATTTCGAGATCAGGTAGTTTTTCCGCCACTAAAGATTCATTAGACACATCTACTGAATTTGCTAATGATGCTTCTGACGCCTGTAAATGCGCAGGAGCAATACTATCTACTGTAAAATGACTATCATCCAATGAGGCAATATTAGCCTCGTCAACAGGATCAATATAGCGAGGATTAGAAAATTGTAATGGAACTATATTATCTGCCAATTGTCGGGATTTTTTCGCTCGTGCACGAAAAACCAAAATTAATCCAAGGCTAAGAAATATACCCAAAATATAATATTTATAATCAAATAAAGTATCCAAAATTGAGTTATTAGATTCAGGAGTTGGCTCAATAACTGTAAATTTTTGCTTCATTTTGCTTAATGCAGACTCTTGATTAATTCTACCTTGCAACATGGGATTAATATCACTAAACAGATTCGGTGAATCAATCTCCAAATTAGGATCGAATTTGGCAGCAACTTGTGTTAATAATGCAATTTTTTGTGGATTGGTTAATTGTGTATTTAACAGATAATCATCTGCAGCGTCACTGGAAATTACCGCAACATCTTTAGCTTCTGGTAAGAATATTTCTGCACCTGATTCATATAGATAACTGAGTGGACGTAAGTCACGATAATTTTCCATGCCTAAGGCAATAATAATCTGGTTAATACTTAAATCTGCTTTAGGATATAAGGCTTGCTCAAATTTGGCAACACTGTAAATAGTATCATTCTTAACTGTAGTATAACTAAATGAACTTTGATTAAACTGTTTCAGATGTTGCTGAACATAATTATTATTAAAATCAGCAGCATATGAAACAGCTGAATTTATCATTTGGGCTTTGGTAGAAGTTTTCGCTCTTACTAAAGGAATTGGTTTAACTGTTGAATGATATGAGGTGTTATCACTCCGAGCTATTATTACCCGATCATTTTTGTTAGGCACCGAAGTAACTACCCCAGAATTACCTGGTGAATACTCCAAGGGATCAAGTAAAACGGTGTATTGGCGGTAAAAATCATTATTATTTACCTGATAATGCAGCACAAAACTTAATACTGGAGACTTAATTGGACGTGAAGATGATATCTTGACAACGTTACCACTATTAGTCTTTACAACCGTAAAATTAAGGCTGGCCAGTTCTGGATTAAATTTTATTCCAGATTGCTGAAATTTATCCTTATCTGCTAAATCTACAGCAAAGTTGTTATAATCAACTTTGGCTCCAAAATTACTAATGGGAATAGTTGCATTTAACCGCTGATTCAAAAATGAACTTACAGTTATGGCACCTAAATCAGCATAGCTGGTAGCTATAAATAAACTACCAGCCAGGACAATTAATATTTTACGCATAGCGTTTTACAAGAATGTTTAGCATCCTACGAATCGGCTCTGCAGCCCCCCATAATAATTGATCTCCAACCGTAAACAAACTAATAAAATCATCGCCAAATTTCAAACGTTTTAAACGTCCAACTGCAATTGTCAAGCTACCGCTAATTGCTGCAGGAGTTAATTCTGCTAATGTTTCTGGTTTTGAATTTGGTACCAATTTAACCCATTCATTGGCATTGGCAATTAATTCTGCAATTTGTTCTAGGCTTAGATCTTTGCGTTTCAATTTAATTGTAAGTGCCTGTGAGTGGCTTCTAAGCGCACCAACCCGAACACAAGTACCATCTACTCTAATTGTATCTGGTGCAAAACCCAAAATTTTATTAGTTTCAACCGAGCCCTTCCATTCTTCTTTGGTTTGACCATTTTCCATACCTGCATCAATCCACGGAATCACGCTACCTGCAAGAGGTGCACCAAAATATTGTTTCGGAAAGCTATCAGAACGTAATTCTTGAGATACGCGACGATCGATATCTAAAATAGTTGTATTTTTATCATCTAAAATATCTTTAACCGCATTATATACCGCACCGGACTGCTGTAATAACTCACGAATATTATTTGCACCAGCACCTGATGCAGCCTGATAAGTCATTGATGAAATCCATTCAATAGCATCAGCCTTAAATAAACCGTCTAATGCAAGTAACATCAAGCTAACAGTGCAATTGCCGCCAACATAGTTTTTAATGCCCTGCGCCAAAGCTTGTTCAATATTAGCATTATTAATTGGGTCTAACACAATCAATGCATCTGGCGTCATCCGTAATGATGAACTAGCATCTAACCAATAACCATTCCAACCAGCTTGGCGTAATTTATCCAATACAGCATGAGTATAGTCACTTCCCTGAGTAGTAACAATACAGTCAAGGGCAACTAGTTTATTAATATCATATGCATCTAATAACGTGCCTGCATCTTTTCCAACTTGTGGTGCAACACCACCAGCGGCAGAAGTTGAAAAGAAGTATGGATCTATTGCCATAAAATCATTTTCTTCGCGCATCCGTTCCATTAATACAGAACCAACCATACCACGCCAACCAACAAATCCCACTTTTAACATTTTATATTTCCCTCAATAAATTTTTAACTACCAAAGCAGCTCTTTTGGCTGCCATTTCTTTTAAATCAGTGAAAGAGTGAAACGCATTACCATCCTGACCTGCCATATCTGATAACGAACGAATCACTGCAAATGGAATCTGATTGGCATAGCACACATGCGCAATTGCCGCACCCTCCATCTCACACGCTAAAGCATTAAACTCACTGTGCAAAAATTCTGCCTTAGCCGCATTATCAATAAACTGATCACCACTGACAATACGCCCACAAGCAACTTGATTTGATTCAAGCCGAACTTTCTGGAGCAATACATCCTTAAGCCAACTATCTGCAGCAAATGAAAAAGTATTAATCCCAACAATCTGCCCAAGTGGCACGCCAAATGAACGCATATCAAAATCATGTTCAACTAAATCATCAGCAATCACAACATCACCAAACTTTAGTTCTTTACTCAAACTTCCAGCAATACCTACATTAACCACATAGTCAATTGCAAAATTAGCCAATAAAGCCTGAGTCGCAATTGCCGCATTGACTTTACCAATGCCACATTTTGTGCTTATCACACTATGTCCAGCATAAAAGTATTCGTTATAAATATTTCCTGCTAAACTAATGCTACGAAGTGGAGTCCAGCCTAGTTCTAGATCAATCTGGCTAAGTTCTTCATCCATTGCACAAATAATCGCCAATTTCATACTAATTAAGCAACTTCACGATTCATTAATAATGCAATCATCCGTGCTAATTCGTATTTTAAGTTTTGGCGGGTAACCACCATATCAATAGCACCCTTTTCCAGTAAGAACTCTGCAGTTTGAAAACCTTCAGGTAGTTTTTCACGCACAGTTTGCTCAATTACCCGTTTACCAGCAAAACCGATTGAAGCACCTGGTTCTGCCACTACTACATCACCTAAAAATGCGAAGCTCGCTGATACACCACCCATAGTAGGATCAGTTAATACCGAGATAAAAGGTAATTTTTTAACACTCAATAAATGCAACACTGCAGAAGTTTTAGTCATTTGCATCAGCGAATTAACACCTTCCATCATGCGTGCACCACCCGATGTTGCCACACAAATGAAAGGACAATTATTTTCGGCTGCAGCCATAACACCACGTGCAAAACGCTCGCCAACTACTGAACCCATCGAGCCACCAATAAACTTAAATTCAAATGCAGCAATGACCACCATTTGTTTATTTATCGTACCTTGCATTACAACGAGAGCGTCACTCTCACCTATTTTATTTTGGCTATCTTCTAGCCTGTCAACATATTTCTTGCTATCTTTAAATTTGAGAATGTCAATCGGGCGAACTTCAGCACCGACTTCCACACGTCCATCGCTATCTAATAACATATCCAAACGCTTACGAGCACTCATATAATGATGATAATTACATTTAGGACAAACTTGAAAATTTTTCTCTAAATCAGTGTAATACAAAATCTCATTACAACTATCACATTTATGCCATAAACCTTCTGGTACATTAGCCTTATCACCACTTTCGACATTCACCTTGGGTGGTAAAAGTTTACTTAACCAACTCATAATTCTTCCTTAACTTAGTTATTTTTTGCGGCGATTTTCTGCGCCCAAATTAATGGTGCAGACTGATGAACTGAATTACCCTCAGAATCAACTGCTACCGTGACAGGCATATCTTCAACGTCAAATTCATATACCGCTTCCATACCTAGATCAGCAAAAGCTACAACACGAGCCGCTTTAATTGCTTTAGAGACTAAATAAGCTGCACCACCAACAGCAATCAGGTATACTGCTTTATTCTGTTTAATCGCGTCGATTGCAATTTGCCCACGTTCAGACTTACCGATCATCCCAATTAAACCAGTTTGTTCCAACATCTGAGGAGTAAATTTATCCATTCGTGTCGAAGTTGTCGGGCCTGCAGGACCAACGGCTTCATCACGCACTGGATCAACTGGTCCTACGTAATAGATAAAACGCCCATTAAAATCTACTGGTAATTGCTCACCATTATTTAACATTTCAGTAATTCGTTTATGTGCCGCATCACGCCCGGTTAAAATTTTTCCAGATAAAAGTAAAGTCTCTCCAGTTTTCCAAGTTGCAGTTTCTGCTTTGCTGATATTATTTATATTCACACGACGCGATTGAGTGCCACCCAATGCTATTTGTGGGTAATCAGTCAATTTTGGTGGATTAAATACTGCGACACCACTACCATCTAAAGTAAAATGAATATGACGGGTTGCCGCACAATTTGGAATCAACGCAATTGGTTTACTAGCCGCATGTGTCGGATAGTCTAATATCTTAACATCCAAAACAGTCGTTAAGCCACCAAGCCCTTGTGCACCAACGCCTAAGGCATTAACTTTATTATATAATTCAATTCGTAGCTCTTCGATTTGGTTTTGTGGACCACGAGCAATTAATTCTGCCATATCAACTGGCGCCATGAGTGATTTCTTAGCTAGTAACATTGCTTTTTCAGCCGTGCCACCAATACCAATTCCCAGCATTCCTGGTGGACACCAACCAGCGCCCATCGTTGGTACGGTTTTCAGCACCCAGTCAACAATTGAGTCAGATGGGTTTAACATTGCAAATTTAGCTTTATTTTCTGAACCGCCACCTTTAGCAGCGATCTCAATTTCAACCGTATTACCTGGCACAAGATCAAAGTGTACAACTGCTGGTGCATTATCTTTCGTATTTTTGCGGCTAAACGCTGGATCAGCCAAAACTGAAGCCCGTAGTTTATTTTCTGGCAAATTGTAGGCTAAACGCACACCTTCATCAATCATTTGCTGAATTGACATGGTCGCATTGCTAAATTGAACATCCATTCCAACTTTTACAAAAGCACAGACAATCCCAGTATCTTGACAAATTGGGCGTTTACCCTCCGCACTCATTCGTGAATTAACTAGAATTTGCGCGATTGCATCCTTAGCTGCTGGAGACTCTTCATGTTCGTAAGCCCTTGCCATAGCTTGTATAAAATCTAATGGGTGATAATATGAAATATATTGAAGACTATCTGCAACTGATTGAATAAAATCTTGCTGCTGGATATAAGTGGTCATATGCTGATCCCTTGAAAACAGAATTATTAACCTTCAATTATATCATGAAAACAAGGTTCTTATGTTGCAGCGCATGAATGGTTTTGCATACAACTGAATAAATTTAATTTAAGCACTCTGAATAATCATTAAGAGTTAAAATTACTTGCTAAGTTTCTCAACTTAACCCTATGATACACCATAGGGGTAAGCCCACCAAATTTATTGAGTTGCGCAGTACAAGCTTCTTTTGCTACAGCCATCAATATCTTCTGTTATACAATATTTATCAAATCCATCATCATAGTTATATTGTGAGCATCCTCCTGCATTATTTGACCCAATACTTCGATAGTCAACAGTATCTGGATAGCCAAGCAAGCCACCAATCTGATTAACTCCGCTATCGCCTTTGGTCCATTTTTCACAGGTCCCTTTGTTATCCGAAGTCCAGCCAGAGGTTAATCCAGTCCATTGCTTACCTGAGTTACTTAATGGCGTTGTAAACTGAAAACCCACCGCGAAATTAAAAATTCCGACGCCATTAGTTGTCCCCAAAAACACTCCCGAAGTATTGACATAATCAGTATCCGCGCTTAACACCCAATCCTTAGTGTAACCATTCCCACACAATGGTACGCCTGACTCACTCAAAATGCAGGCAATGCGGGTATCATTATCAGAAATGATCGCTTTACAAACTTTGCCGGCAGGACACTGAGGATCTGCGCCACAAAGTGAGTCTGCTCCAGTAATTCCTGAAGTAGCATCCAAACCCGCTTTTTTTGCAACTTCTTGCAAATCACCCCACCAACTATCTTGCGTAACAAAAATCAATTTTGTTTCACCAGCAGTAAAAAACGTAAATGTAGTTGGACTTATTGCTACGCCATTGTTACTGGTTATTGCTGAACTCAAATTGACATAGTAAGTTTTGCCTGATTTTAGTGGTGCACTAGGAGTAAAGATAAAAACATCACTGCCATTTGAACTAATTGTACCAGCTATCGCCTGCCCAATTTGGTAAGCAGAACTTTCAATAACGCTAAAGGTTGCAGTATTTATTGTTGAAGGGTTTACTCCTCCTACCATATTAAACCTGACTGAAATACTGCTGGCAAGATTAGTTGTAGTAGACCCTTTAATTGGATTTTCTAATACCACCGTTGGCTGCATTACACAGTACAATCGACGGGTTCCATTGCAATCCTGCTGATCGTTAGAGATTGAGCCAACTCCGGTTTGCCCTGAGCGACCGCATTTACCCTTATTATCACTGCTGCTAGATGTCCATGCTTTACACGAATCTCCATCCCCGCTGCTACCCCAGTTATCAGTTAACCCTGTCCAAACGTTATCAGAACCACTTAATCCAAATGGCAATCCAAGCGGAAACACAAAGATTGATTGTCCATTAGCACTTTCAATCAACTGATTATTAACATTATAATACCCAGTATATGGCTGCAACACCCAATTCTGACTATTTAGCCCACCACAGATATTATTAGCAACGCATGCATAACGCTCAGTACTCGCAGTTAGCATCGCTTTGTAATATTTACTTTTGTCCGGATTTCCCGCATCGGCATTACATAGTGCATCAGCCCCAGTTACCGCACTTGAAGTACTACCTCTCAGATTACCCTTATAGCCACCAGATGTAGTAAAAATTTGGTAATTTGGCTGGGTAGAAAAAGTCGTAATAATTGAAGTTGGATTAGTTTGATTACTTACATTATTCTGAAGAGTAAATTTATAAGTTGTATTGGTAAGTAGACTGCGCTCTGGAGTGAAGGTATAAATTGAACCACTTCCGCTAATTTTTAGCGCAATATTACTGGTAATTTCTCGATTACTTGTGTCAACCAGATTTGCCGATATTTGTGATTCGTTAATATTAGTATTAAAGGTTACAACAATCGGAGTTGCAATCCCAATATCTGTATCATTATTAGATGGATAAATAGATTTAACTAACGCACTAACTGGCTGAGCAGACTGAGAAGCCGAACTACCGCCATTGCATGCGAAGAGAAATGTACTCATACAGAAAATAAACATCCAGCTAAGATGTTTCTTAGTTAATAGCTGTGAAATCATAATAATACTCTCCCAAAATTGTTTACCCGTACTTATAATAAACAAATAACCCCAAGTGACTAATCTATCACTCTACCCAACCAAACAATGAAATTATTGAACAGCACAATAAAGACCTCGTTTACTACAACCATCAATAAATTGTGTTCCATCAACTTGGTTATAACAATATTTACCTCCAACAGAATCTTTTTTATTATACTGAGAGCATCCCCCTGAATTATTGGCACCAGCAAAAATACTTTTATAATTAAGTTGATCAGCATAGCCAATCATCCCCACCAGCTGATTAACTCCATCATCACCGATTGTCCAACGTTCACAAGTTATTTCTTTGTCCGAAGTCCAAGAAGGAAATAGTCCTGTCCACGCCTTACCACCGCCACTGATAGCAGAATTAAATTGATACCCAAGAAGAAAATTAAAAATACCAGTATTATTGGTTGTACCGATAATTGCACCATTAGTATTCACATAAGTCGTATTTGGTGATAATGTCCAATCGACACTATAGCCTGAACCACAGAGCTTAATTGATGATTCGCTACCATTAATGCATGCAATCCGGTTTTTATCATCAGAAATAATTGCCTTACAGGTTTTACCTACTGGACATTGCGAGTCCTGCTGACATAGAAAATCAGCACCACCAACACCAGTAGTTGCTGTTGAGCCAGTATTTTGCGCACTTTTTAATAAATCACCCCACCATTTATTACTAGTTAAATAAATTAGCTTGGTCTCAGAAGAGGTCAGAAAACTTTGTGTTGTAGCAGTTATTGGAACACCATTATTGCTATGAATAAGAGAACTTAAATATACGACATAGATTTTGCCTGGGAGCAAGGGACTGTTTGGTGTAAATGTATAAGTAATATTATCAGAGGATGTTATAGCACCTGCAATAGCATTTCCGCTAACGCCGACTCCGCTCTCGAATACCTTAAAACTGTTAGTCGTTACAGTAGAACTATCTACCCCGCTAACAATATTAAACATGACGGTAATCGGAGTAGTAAGGTTATTGGTTATTGAACCAGCAAGAGGACTAACTAGCACTACATTTGGTTGCATGACGCAGTAAAGCTTACGCTCCCCATTACAATCTTGCTTATCATTTGAAATAGCTCCAGGATCTGTTTGAGCAGAACGGCCACAACGACCTTTATTATCACTGGAGCTGGATGTCCAAGCCTTGCAACTATCACCACCATCAACAGATCCCCAAGTGGTAGATAGACCAGTCCAGACATTGTTTGATGAACCAAGACCAAAGGCAATATCTAATGGAAAATTAAAGATTGACTGTTCACTAGTGATCCCGATTAGGCTTGAATTTATATTATAGTAACTTGTTCTGGGCTGCAATACCCAATCAAGGTTATGGATACCGCCACAAAGATTTTCGCCTGTACATGCGTAGCGTTCTGATACAACACTAAGCATTGCCTTATAATATTGTGAATTATCTGGATTTCCATTATCTGCATTACAAATAGCATCCGCGCCACTACTCGCACTTGAATAGCTGCTTTTCAGATTACCTTTGTAGTTATTGCTAGTTACAAAAATCTTGTATGCAGATTGTGTTGTATAAGTTGAGGAAACAAGCTGGTTAGAGTAACTCTCTGGATGATTATTGTCTGATAAAAAATTATTTACCGAGTTTTGACCATTATTTTGCGATAAAATAAAACGATAAGTTGAATTTGGATTTAGTTCACTCAATGGTGTATAAACATAAACTGTTTTATTGCTATCAATAGTTAGCTTGAGATTATATGGTGTATTGCTATTCAAATCTATTAGACTGGCTTCAACTTCAGATGATTCGACCGAAGACTTAAATTCTACTACAACTGGACTGGAAATACCTACATTGGTATCACCATTAAAGGGAAATACCGATTGAACTTGTATTGCCTCGGAAGAGTGATTATCTACTATGCGACCAGTATTACATGAAATAAGGGTGATGCTAAAAACCATGACAAATATTAACTTAGACAAAGAATATGATTTTTTTGCGATCATCATAACTAACTCCACAATACCAAATGATGTATGATATCACAAATTTAAAAACAGATTTTTAGAGATGATTGGATTTTATAACAATAAACACAATAAATTCAGAAAATACACTGGCAACTTGTTAATTTGAATATAAAAAGCAACTTCATCCTAGCATTTGCTAGCGCCAACGCAATATGCAAATGTTAATTTTTCGTCAACAATAGGTAAATTCGCTGCCATAAAATAGCAGTAAACACGGCGCAACTAAGTCCTAAAGCAACTCCAGCAAGACAATCACCTAAGTAGTGATAATCTAAAGCAATTAAACCCAGCGGCATAACAACTAATAAAATAAGCCAAAGTGCTTTATAACGTGGTTGTAAGATATACAACCAAAGACAACAAAACGCAGTATACGTTGAATGCCCGGATGGAAAACACCCCTGATTGCCAAAGCCATGCCACCAATTGAAGCCATAGACACCGTCATGAATCAATGATAAATTATGATTAATCCAAGTTTTTGTCCAATAGCGTCCAAAAATAGTTTTAAGCCCAGTCTTTATTTCCATCGTAAGTTTTAGACTAAGATAGACATAAGCAGATAATAGCAATGCAGATAATTTACCACTTCGCCATTTGGTGAGCAATGGAACAACAACTAGCATAACTAACAATAAAACAGGTAAACCTTCAGTTAATTCCCTCAGCCATAAATGGCTATCTAATCCCGAATTGTGTACCGCCAGCGCTAAATCTCTATCAATAAAGAGAATAGACAAAGCGCTCAATCCACACAATAGCAGACTAACAAGCAAAATCTTGTTATACTCAAGCTGATTTAAAATACTAGTAGGCGATTTGCGACGAAGCCTACGCCTAGTAAGTGAGGAGCAAATCAACGACCTAGGATGAAGAATCTGATTGAGTATAGCTAATTTTTTATTCATGTTTCAATACAGTATAACAAGTTAACCGCGACTGTAATTTGGCATAATTTGAATAAGCCCGCAGAACTTTATCAATCGTTGCACCACAAAATTCTGCCACTGGCGTATATTGTGATTTATCCAGCTTTTTACTACCATTTAACCAATCCTGTTGCTTGACAAATACATAATAACTTCCAGACTTAGGTAATTGTGCCGCATCATCAACACGCCAATAAGGGTATTTTAGATGAAACTCTAATGGAGTTGAAGAATAATCCATATCATACAGCGGTGCTGGCGGTAAATTATTCACCTGTTGCGCAACATTGTAACCGACATCGTAACTACGACAAATATAATAGTTAACACTCAAAACCAAACCAAAAATTACAACGATTGCCAATGATGGGTAAACTAAACATTGCTCGAGATAACTCAATTCAGTTTTTTTAAACATCAAAGCAATTAATATCACCGCAATTATGCCACCACTAACTGGAGGAGTAAATCTAAAAAGATATACAAATAATCCAGCACTCATGATTAACATAAATAAACTCAAGCCACGTTGAAATGACGCAAGTTTCCTAAGCATTTGTAAATTATCTTGTAAATATGCTGCGCAAACTATTGAAGCAAAAGGAATGATGATATTAGTATAGTGATCTAGCTGAAATCTAGTTGCGCTAAACATAATAAAAGTCAACCAAAAACTAGCAAGTAGGTAAACCACTCGAGCATTTTGCGAATGACTACGGAGGCGAAAATCACGCAGTTGACGCCAAGAGGCAAAAATAAAAATCATACTCCATGGTAAAAATGCCCATAAAAAAGTATGTACAAAGAAGAATGGATTGCCCTGCGTATTTACAATCGGACCGCTATTAAAAAAGCGCCCAAATTGACTATCCCAGAAATACCATTTCAAACCTGAAATTTGCTGTTGACCAAAAACAGTTTTTTCAGGATGAAGATCAAACTGAATGTAGAGGCAGATTAGTTCAGGTAAAATAAATAATAAGCACAAGCCATATGCCAAAAGCCATTTGGGTGCATAGATGCGTTTAAATTGCCTAGTATATAACCAACTACAGAAAACACCACTAAAAATAGTTACAACAACAAATAAGCCTTTAGTCATAAGCGCCATGGCAGTAAATAAACAAGCCAATAATAATGCCTTGGCGGTAGTTTTACGGTCATAGCATAACCAATAATAACACGCAGGCATAATCTGCCCTAGCAAATAGGCTTCGGCACGTACGTCAATTGCAGAAAATAATAAGTGCAAACTAGTGGTATATAACAAGACTGAAATCAAACCAACTTCAGAGTTATAAAGGTGTTTGGCTAAACGATAAGTATAATATGCCCCTAGCAAATGGAATAAGAAACCTGGGAAAACATATGCAAATGAGTTTATTCCAAATAACTTAAAGGACAAGGCACTAATCCAAAATGGTAAGTGGGGCTTATCCAGCCAATCTTTACCACCCGATACTAAATCAATCCAATCACCAGATAAAACAATGTGTTTGGCAATGTTGGCATAGAGTACAGGATCATCATTACGTAGCAGTGGCTCAAAGATTCCAACTGCATTTATAGCCACTGCCAGCACGACTAAGCATATAATTAATTTACGATTTATCAACATCTATAATATTTCCGCGCTATAATTCAACTTATATTCTCTCCGTCTTTGAATCTTGGGCTTTATCAAATTTAAAAAGACACCTTATCTAGCTATAACTAACTGCGCAGTCTTTTTTAATCAATCTTTTGCACTCACGAGTCAAATATTATGAGGATATTTAAACCATTTTTTATAAATTCTCGGAGTACATCCCAAGTCTCTTGTCTGCATACCATGGGTATAAGACCTAATTATAACCGATTATATAGTAAAGTAAAACAATGAACCATCAAACTATCTATGATTTTGAAGTAAAAACTCAACAAGGAACTACGCTTAATTTATCTGATTTAAAGGGGCGCGTAATCCTAATTGTCAATACAGCCAGTAAATGCCTGTTCACCAAACAATACACCGAATTAGAACAACTATATAGAAAATATCACGATTTGGGTCTTACGATACTAGCTTTTCCATGCAATCAATTTGGCAACCAAGAACCGGGTAACGCAGAACAAATCAAAGAATTTTGCACTTTTAATTACGATATAACTTTTCCGCTAATGGCAAAAATTGAAGTCAATGGTGCTAATACAATTCCGCTATATGAATTTCTCAAAAAACGTGCCAGAGGAATCTTAGGCAGCACAAATATCAAATGGAATTTCACTAAATTTTTAATTAGCCGCGATGGAAAAACCATTGTTCGCTATGGACCATGGACAACTCCAGCGCAATTTGAAATTGGAATCCAAAGCTTATTGAATGAACCAACTACTTAAATAAGTCAACTGCTCGGAGGTGGATTCAATTTGCGCAAAATGAGCAAACTTAGTATCGCGCTCGCTAAAAAGATTGGCATTTGCCTCTAAATACCATTTGATGTGCTTACGTGCAATTCTTACCCCAAGAACATCGCCATAATGTTGATGGATTAGCTCAGTATGCTCTAACATTAAATTTAGGATAAACTCTAGATCAGGCTGCTTAAAGCTACCACTTTGGATATAATCTTTAATCTGTTGAAATAACCATGGCTGACCTAGTGCCCCGCGTCCGATATATAATCCATCAGTCTGAGTTAATTTCCAAACGTCTAAAGCTTTAGCTGGGGTATCAATATCACCATTGGCAAACACGGGAATTTTACTATTAGCTTTAGCTTCTGCGATTAAATTGTAGCTAGCACTGCCATTATAATAATCACAACGCGTTCGTCCATGAATTGCCAGTGATTGTATACCACTTTCTTCGGCAATTTTGGCAATAGTCAAGATATTTTTATTATCATTATCCCAACCTAAGCGGGTTTTGAGATAAACTGGAATTTTTACCGCGTTAACCGCTGCCGTTAAAATATCCTCAACTAATTTCTCATCACGAAGCAAAGCCGATCCTGCCAATACATTACAAACTTTCTTTGCTGGACAGCCCATATTTATTTCAACGATATCTGCTCCAGCGTCCTCTGCACAAGCACGTGCGCCATCTGCAACTACATCAGGGGATGCCCCACCGATTTGGATAACTTTAGGAGTTTCAATAAAATTACTTTTAAGTCGACGAGTAGTCTTATTGCTCTGCCAGAGGTGCGTTTGACTGGTTATCATTTCTGAAATAGCATAATCAGCGCCTAACTTAGTCGCTAGATAACGAAAAGGCGCATCGGTTACTCCAGCCATGGGTGATAACACCAATTTAGGTAATGTGCTAACAGTGCTATTTGTTATAATATTGTTCCCCCAATTTAATTGAATACAGAATGCCTAAAACCACTACTCAAAAAGCTTATCTAAAGCTAATTCTTGCCATTGTTGCGTGGGCAGGAGTTTATCATAGTGCTAACTATCTAGTAAAGACTCTTGATCCTTATACTACTGCTTTTGTCCGCTATTTTATTGCCTCAATTATCCTAGTCTCAATCGTAAAAATCAGACGTGGCAAAGTTGTAGATGTACCGTTATTCAAAGCAAATTGGCTACTCTTATTAAACATTGGAATAATTGGTATTGGGCTTTATAACATTGCATTCTTTGGTGCGGAACAGCGTCTTTCACCACAAATGGTAGTTTTGATTTTTTCTTTTAGTCCATGTCTAACTGCATTACTCGCATCAATCTTCATGAGACAACGTCTTGGGATTGGTGGTTATTTAGGACTACTCATTGCATTATCTGGAACCATTGGTGTGATTAATTTTGCTAATCCAAGCTGCGGGCAATATTTTTGTTTGAATATGTTTGCGCATATTTCATCAGGTGAAATTTATGCTCTTTGTCTTTGCACTCTATCAGCAATCTTTAGCCTCCTAAACCGAGTAGCAACCGAGCGTAACATTGATTCATTAACCATAACAACATCAGCAGCGGTGTTTGGCTGTTTAGTGCTTTTTATTATGATGCTGGCTTTTGGTGATTATCAGCATATATTTATGCAATCATTTAAATTCTGGCTGGCAATGGCATACACTGCTGTCATTGGCTCAGTTATGGCATACTTCTGGTACTCAGAAGCAATTAAAAATCTCGGCGTTGCAAATGTTGTAGTATTTCTTAATGGGATTCCGTTTGTTACCATTTTAATTGGAATGGTAATTTTTGGCGAACCAGTTGCATTAACAACTATCTTCTGTGGTGCGGTCATAATAAGCGGCGTGATCTTGACTAATTTTATGATACAGCGCCGACGACGCGTCTGAAACCCAATAAGACCTGAAGCTAAGCTAAGTAACGCGCAATCTGATATTCATAAATACCTTTACCAAACAAATTAGCAATCAAAGTAGCACTGAGTGCTGCAACAATCAGTGGTAACGTGAAAATCTGAGATGCGCTTACTTGAATTACCATAACAATCGCGGTTGCTGGCGCGCGCGTCAATGCAGCTAAAAATGCGACCATTCCCAATAAGTAATATTGTTGAGGATTATCAAATGCAACAAATTGATGAACCAAGCCACCGATTCCATTACCAATTGCCAATGAGGTTGCAAAATAACCACCAGGGATACCAGCGTTGGTTGTAAAGAGTGCGCTAAGCAATTTATATAAGACATAACTAGGAGGCAAAATCAGTTGTCCATTCAACGCTAGCTTACTTTCATGATAACCATTACCAAATGACAGCCCACCAGAAGCTAGACCGATTAGCGCCACTAGTACACCACAATATAGTGCATTTTTATAAGGATTGTTGCGCCGCCAACGCATCAATGGTGTATCATCTATCAAAAACCAACGTACAACTTTAGCAAAGGCTACCGAAATCAAACCAGCGATTACGCCAATTATGATAGCCATCAGAAAAATCCAGTCATTGAAAAAGAGCAAATCGCGCTCAACCCGACCAAAATAGGAATAATTACCCAAAAAGTAAATCGTAACAATCCCACTAACTGCAATTGCGGTTATTTTCAAAAGTCCAATATGGCTGCGTTGTGATTTAATTAATTCTTCAAAGGCAAAAACAATCCCGCCAAGTGGCGTGTTAAATGCTGAAGCAAGCCCAGCTGCAGCACCAACGATTAACATTACCCTGCGTCGTGGAAGACTCAGCTTACGCCCTAGTTGATTCATTACTGTTGCACCAATTTGTACTGTTGCGCCCTCTCGTCCCAAAGTACCACCACTGAGTGTACCCAAAAAAATCAGTAAAACTTTAGAAAAAATCGAACGAAGTGCAAAAAGACTATTAATTTTACTCTCGTTAAGCTGCGAAATCGCTAGTGCTTGTGGAATACCACTTCCTTCTGCCTCAGGGAAAAATCTCCGTAATAGAAAAACAATCAAGAGCATAACACTAGGCACATATACAACTAACCACCAACCAAGTATTGGTTCCAGATATAGAAAAACTCTATATGCTAATTCAACCGCTTTAACAAAAAACACTGAAATTAATCCAATAACAACGGCAAGCAAGACGAATTTCAAATTAAATTTATAATATATCAGCCGATTATAATGCCTAAACTTCATTATTTACTCCTTAATTCATAAATAAAATGCAGAAACCAAGTAATAGAGCTTCGTTTCATTATTATAGCACTAAAAAATAGCACATGATTAAAATGCCAAGCTATGGCAGAAGGCAAATTATTAATCTAAACTCTAAGCTTAGGCTATAATTAGCCCCTGATTATCTAAATAACTATTTTAGAACCATCGAAACACATGAATAATATTCGTAATTATCAGGGTATTAGCCCACAAATTTCAGCATCAGCTTATGTTGACCCTAGTGCTGTAATTATCGGTAAAGTAACTATTGGTGAAAATGCATCAATCTGGTGCAATGCCGTCGCACGGGGTGATGTTAGTTACATTCAAATTGGCAATAATAGCAATATCCAAGACCTAACAATGTTACATGTTACGCATAACAATCCTGGCAAAACCAATGAGACACCGCTAATCATTGGTGATAATGTTACAGTTGGACATAATTGCTGTCTGCATGCCTGCACTTTAGAAAATCATGTTTTTGTTGGAATGGGAAGTACTATCCTCGACAATGCGTATATTGAAAAAAACGTAATGATTGGCGCAGGCAGTCTGGTTCCCCAAGGTAAGCGGCTAGAATCAGGCTATCTCTACTTTGGTAATCCAATCAAACAAATCCGTAAATTAACTGACGCAGAAATAGCTCATTTAGACTACTCTGCTAAGCACTATGTAAAAATTGCTAACTCATACTCAAACTGATTCATCATCCTGGGTCGTTGCCAAGCTCCTCACCTACTAACTGTAGGCTTCGTCGCTTGTCGCCTACCAGTATTTCTAATTAGTTTGAGTACACATAAATCTTAATTATTTTAAAAGGAAATTCAATGACTCAAGTTATTCTTAATACCACTCACGGTGTGATCAAACTCGAATTAAATGCAGAGAAAGCGCCACTTAGCGTAGCTAATTTTGTTGAGTATGTAAAAGCTGGTCACTACAATGGTAAAATTTTCCACCGTGTTATCAATGATTTCATGATTCAAGGTGGCGGCATGGATAAAAACATGAAAGAATCAGCAACGCGTGAGCCGATTAAAAATGAAGCTAACAACGGTTTAAAAAATGATAAATACACGATCGCAATGGCGCGCACGATGCAACCTCATTCAGCTACTGCTCAATTTTTCATTAATGTTAAAGACAATGATTTTTTAAACTTCAGCGCTGAGAATGTTCATGGCTGGGGTTATGCAGTATTTGGTAAAGTTATTGAAGGCACTGAAGTTATCGATAAAATCAAGCTAGTTAAAACAGGTCGTCATGGTATGCATGATGATGTTCCTACTGAACCAATCGTGATTGAATCTGCTACTGTAGTTGAATAATTAATCTATACTCACAATTCGATTCATCATCCTAGGTCGTTGATTTATTCCTCACTTACTACGTGTAAGCTTCGTCATAAATTGCCTACTAGGATTTCCACACGCGTGTGTTCAAATCAGTTTGAGTATAGTCTTTTATGTAAAATGGGGTTTAGAACAAGTTTCTATTCCCCATTATATCTATTCTAACTCTTCCCTATCTAATTTATTGCAATTCCTTGGCTGAGCAATTATAAACACCATAAGTTCTACGCCCATCATTAATTGCAGACTCTGCTACGACAGTATTTCCACCCATAGTTGCTGCTTCATTACGAGCTAAAGTATCAAGCTGACTTTCCGCTGATTTCTGGCTTTGGAACGTATCCGCCTTTGCCCAAATAGAAACATTGGTATTACCCAAAAATTTACAATTATTCTCTAGATTGCTATTTGCGGCAACTGCAACATTTTGTGCTTGTGGATTTAAACTAACAAAAGAACAAGCTGTCATAGCTCCAGCAAAAGCAAGTAATAATCCATTCACCTTCAAATTTTTCATATTAAATTCCTAAAATCTTTATTTTAATTTATGACCAGCGTAAGGTCTTACGATAAAAAACTGCCCGAATCATAACTGAAACATGACAGTTTTGTCAAACCATTGCGAGCAGGTAAATAAGTAACTCCCCATCAAAAATCGCCGATTTAAACCTCACTAAAATCCAGAAAATGGATATTTTTGATAAGTTTCTTCAGTTAAGCGATCAAAATCAGCATTAGTAAAGTTTAATTTAACTGTATGAGTTTGGTTATAATGATTTTCCAGTTTGGTGGTTAGCTCACTAGTAACTTTGAAGGACTCGGCAACTGCATCATCAGTAAATTGCTGAATCAGCTTCACATCATGGGTTTTAGCATATTTTTGTTCCATTTTCACCTGCTGCTGTGCTATTTTCTGCTGCAATTCATCATAAGCATTACGCACCAGTGGCTGGTTATGTTTAAAATCGGTAAATACTAAAGTTTGTAACTTGCGGAATTTCCAAAATGCAGATTGATCATCGGATAAATTATTTCCTATGCTATAGCTTGATGGCACTTCACTAATTCCAAAATAGAATGGAATATACACACCAAGAGACGGCATACCCATCGCGATATATTCAATGTTAGCAATATTATTATCACCATTCTTACCCATTACCGTCACATGAGAATTACTCGAACGAAAAACTGATATTGCACGATACTGAGGTGCCTTATCTGAAATATATGGATTATAAGGTGTTCCTTGATAATAATTTTCTAGCCCACTCTCAACATCTTGTAAACTTAGCTTGTGCGTTGGCTTTAAAAACGTTGGAAACTGACCACTCTCAAACCCAGCTATAGGACGATCACTAAACTGATGTTGCAGCGTTGCAATGCGATAATAGTTATAGCTAATATCATTATGCATATCACCAGTTGCGGTGTTTATTATCCGCTGATAGCTAGCACGAAAATCAAACTCGCCATCATTGTAAGCCGCAAAACCATTTTTAACTGCAAAATCAACTATATCCGGAGAACCTTTATAACCATCAGTAAATTTACCGTTTTTAATTCCTAATTGTTGAATTCGTCCTTGATTAGCAGATACAAAATAAGCATCATCAGGAATCCGTACTGCAGCCCAATGATGTCCGCTTGCAGTCTCTAAATACCATGCTTCGTTTTTATCAGCCACCACGATACCAAAGCCTTCCGCCGCACCTTCTTTTTCAATCCGCTTACCAATCAGATCAATCCCATCTGCAGCAGATTTGGCTTTACGCATTACAGGCATTACTACATTATATTCACTAACGCCACTTGAAACAAATGGATCAAAGCTCAAAGCTTTATCACTACTAGTAATAGTTTCGGTTGCTGACATAGCTACACCATATTGATTAGTCGCTACTTGCAACATTCCATCACCAGATTCACTATCATAATATGGTAGTGCGCTAAATTTTGCACCTTCAGCACTCGCAGAGTAAATCTTCAAATGTTTCGCCCGCGATGGAGAACGTGTATCAGAATTACGTCCAAACATAATTTCACCATTTGCCGAAGCAAGTTTACCAACTACAATAGTCGTACAAGCAAATACATTGGCAACTATCATCGGTAACATCGCTACTGCTAATTTACTTCGTGTTTTCATGAATAATATTTCTTCAAAATAATTTGGCTAATTTTAACATATTCGGCAATGAAAAATAATAGAATCGGAATAGCGATTTTTTGCTATTGACGCTTTAATAACAAACATTTATAATGCTCGATGTAATTAAGCGAGCATCGTAACGTAAAACTCTAAAATAATGCATCACAAAAATCTGAGCATCATGGGGAGATGGACTTGTTTAGTTAGTTTAAATTTTGGTAATTAAAAATTAAAAAACATAAGCCACAATAAAATCTTTATTTTGACGAAGTTGATAGGATTGAGAGTCCTTTGTACCATTGAAAGATTTGTCATACCTGTGTTTTAACTAAGCGACGATTGCAGAAAAGAAATTTATTAGTAACGAACTTGCTTTAAATTTGAAGCAACAAACATACGTTTCACCTTTCCAATTTCTACTCGTAAGATTCATGATTAAGGGCTATGAGCTCATATTTTTGCTGTGCTTTTAGTGTTTGTGTTGCTCTTTAGAGTCATTAGAGATTTGTTTTAAAGTTAGTATTTTATGATAAAGAAATATCTTCATTTTTCACAAGAAACCCTTCGAATAGGCCTCAAAGCTGGAGCTTTGGTGAGTTTCTTTGGGCTACTTCAATTAGCGGTTAAACCAGAGCATCTTATTTTTGTTTCCGCAATGTTTGGAGTTTATGTCACATCTCTTTTAGAGACAGCTTGTCTAAACTTTCCTATCATTCAAAGGCTTAGAGCAGGAGTCATGATTGGGCTTCTTGCTGGACCAGCTTTCGCTTTAGGTAGTTGTTGTGATGGACATTATTTTTTTACATTATGCATGATAGTTGTCTTTATGTTTATTGTTGGAATTAGTAATCCCAAAAACACGGTGACTGCAACCGTGATTTTATTCACTGCTTGTTTATTTGTGGTTGGTAATGGATTACCTTCTCCATCAATTGAAGTTTCTCTTTCTTATGGCTTGTATTTTGCGCTTGGTAGCTTTAGCATGTTTGCTCTTGAGTACTTCACTTTGTTACCAGGATTACTAACAAAAGGAAATAAACTGTGGATAAAAAGAGCTAGTCCTATTTTTGAAATCAACTCTAACTCTATTCGTTTCAGTATTCTTTATGTATTAACAGTTGCGTCTGCATATAGTATTAGCTATTACTTTCAGTTATCTCAAGGTTTTTGGGTACCGATGACTGTTCTACTTATAATGAAGAATAGCCATCAGTTCTCATGGTTGCGAATTAAACATCGACTTTTAGGGTCTGTACTAGGTTTTTTTGTAGCATTACCAATCGGGCTTTATTTTTCTAACCCATTAACTCTAGTCATTTTATTATTTTCATTATACTTTTTAATGGTAGTTGGTCTTGCGAGAAGTTATGGTTCATATGCTTTTTTCTTGACTATAATGGTAACTGATTTTTATAAACTAATTAATTTTGATGGTCTTAGTATTAGTTTGCACAGATTAGCTGACACTTTACTTGGCTTATTTATTGTCGCAGTAATTTTATTACTGAGGTTAATTTGGAATAAGAGAAAAAAGCTATAAGCTAGATATCCATTACACTTAAACTCACCAAATTAAAAAATAAGAACATTAATTTATGCTACAATAATGTTTCTTAAACACCGGGGGTGCTACTGGTAAAAAGTAGCTGAGAAATACCCTTTAAACCTGATCAGGCTAATACCTGCGCAAGGGAGAGTGCTCTTCAGTCTCATAAGACTATTTAAGCTCTACTCCCTTATAAGTTTTTCTTATAAGGAATTTTATGACTAAACATCTTACACTTAGCGAAACCGTATTTTTAACTGTCATGGCAACAGCACTCGGTGTTGCTTGGTGGGCATACTCACTCTTTTACGGCATTATCTCACCACTATTAAAAGCTTCAGCATTAAGTGGACTATTTGAAGGTTTTTGGCAGATGGGTGGAGTATTTTTTGCTTACATCATCCGCAAACCAGGTAGTGCATTCTTGGGTGAAACAATTGCTGCATTAATTGAAGGATTAATTTCACAATGGGGAATTTCTGCTTTAGTCTCTGGGGTTTGCCAAGGCTTACCGGTTGAGTTACTTTTTCTGGCTACTCGATATAAAATATGGAATAAAATTAACTGCACTTTAGCTGGTGCATTATCTGCAATTGGTGGCTATATCGTGACTTATTTTTGGTATGGATACAGTTCATTTAGCTTAAATTTTAATCTGATTAATCTTAGCTGCAGCATCATTTCTGGCGCAATTTTAGGTGGTTTATTTTCACGCTACTTAGCCAACCGCCTAGCTAAAGCTGGTGTATTAAACCAATTTCGTATCTGTGCCGACAAATGAATGTACCGATTTATCTAGTCGAAGATTTTGGTTTTAACTACCCTCAGAGCGATTATAATTTAAAGCTGGACGGCACATTCTCGATTAACCAAGGTGAATGTGTATTAATTCAAGGAGCTTCAGGTAGTGGAAAATCAACTTTACTCGCTGCTCTTAAAGGCTTAATCCCGCATCTAATAAATGGTAAACTTAATGGTAAGATACTTTATAAAAATCAAGACATTACAATACTTAATGAACAACAACTATTAGATATCGGATACCTCCAACAAAATCCGGATAGTCAGTTACTATGCAAAGATGTTTACAGTGAATTAGCTTTTGGTTTAGAAAACCAAGGATTTTCGGCTACGTCAATTGACGAAAAAATTACTAAAATTGCTTATGATTTTAAACTCAGTCATCTACTCGATCGACAAGTTAGCGAATTATCTGGTGGTGAGAAGCAAAAAATTAACTTACTCGCAATTTTAGTCATGCAGCCACAGGTATTGCTTTTAGATGAACCAACGGCATTTCTTGATCCTGAATCAGCTCGAGAGATTATTGCCATGCTACAGCAATATATCAAAAAATCAACTGTAGTTATTGTTGAGCATAATCACTATTATCTGCAAGAAATTGTTAACAAAGTAATTTCTATCGATAATAATGGGCAAATTAGTGAGCAAAACACAGCACAGATCGTATGGAGCCAACCACTACCAAATCTAAAGTCAATTTATCCGCATTCAAAAAATATATTGCTTGAATTACGTGAGCTAAGTTTTTCGTACAAAAATAGCACAAAGCAATTACTAAGCAAAATTAGCTTAAGCATAAAATCTGGTGAAATAATCGCAATTACAGGCAAAAACGGCAGCGGTAAATCAAGCTTGCTTAAATTAATTGCAGGAATAATTAAAACCCAAGGACAAATTTTCTGGCAGCAACAGGATATAGCCCAAATAAACTACCAAATTTTATGGGCGAAACTTACCCTGCTCTGGCAAAATCCAGAAGCTCATTTTATTTACAATAGTGTTAATGAAGAGTTAGACCACAATAATGAGACATTAACGATGTTTGACCTAGTGCCACAGCGCGATCAGAATCCTTATAGCTTATCTGAAGGACAAAAAAGACGTCTTTCGCTAGCTATCGCATTAAATTTAAAGCCTCAGCTAATTTTGCTCGACGAACCGACATTTGGACAAGATTATCAACATAAATTACAGCTGGCACAATTAATCACAGAGCTAAAAAAGCAAGGAATGAGTTTCATTATGGTAAGCCACGATCAGGACTTTATTGACGCACTTGCTGATTACAGATATCATCTGAATGATGGGAATCTAAAACTATGCTAGAAAATAAACTCCACCCACTTAATTTTGTGATCTTACCACTGCTAGGAATTATAGCCGTTTTTAGTGCTACAAACATAGTTCAGTACGGCATAATTTTTCTAATCATGCTCATAAATTTTAGCTTACTATGCAAAAAACCGCAGTTAAAAATTTTGTTTTTGTTTAACTTGAGCTTAATCCCAACGTTATTAGCATTATTTATCAGCAGCTACTTCTTTGCTTCAAGCAGTGGAGTCACCAACTATTCGCTAACCGATTATGAACATAGTAGAGCGTGGCTTTCTGCAACCCTCTCGCTAAGATTATACTTACTTTCGCTGATTTCGGTTAGTTTTATGCTCCATTTGCCACAGGAACAACTTATTCTAGACTTGATCCAGCGTAAAATTATACGTGTAAAAATTGGTTACTCATTTTTAGCGGTATTCAATGCTTTCGCATTTATGAAGCAAGAATTTATGCGCATTCAGATTGCTTACAAAATGCGTTTTCGTAAAAAATGGCTATCCGCAAAAATTTTGCTGCCTCTTCTAGTTGCCGCAGCACGTTATGCTCATCATTTAAGCATCAGCATGTACACTCGTGGAATTAATCAAGAGCGGAGTTATCATCAGGATAAAATTAGCTTTACTTACTATGACTTAGCAATAGTCTTGCTTAATATTACAATTTTAAGCATTGTTATTTTTGCGAAATAAAAACTCAATAAATACAACTTTACGATTGACTTTATGCTCAACTAAATCAATACTAATATCAGACTTTAAATTAATTTCGTGCAAGGCAATATTTAAAACCTTGCGCTTAAAATTACTATAAATCTCATATGTTCCATCTTCGATTCCCAGCATCTCTTTTATCTCTGCCAAATTAAATTTAAGGCTGGAGGTATTTTTATCATAGTTGGTAATAATCATATCATAGATTAAGTTTGAATAACTAGAGGTAAAACTTGCTGAGTATTTCCAACGCCCACCGATGTATTGTTGTTTGATATATAAAATAAAAGGGATTAAGCGATAACTCACTTCAATGATAATCTGCTTATTGTTTCGGTTATAGCTGTACGCAGAAATAAAAGTGGTGGCTTCAAAATCCTCAATTTCACCATTTTGATCCAAACGTTTGGTAGTTAACGTCCGGTTACAGAAGTCTTCTAACAGATTAAGTAAATCAAGCTTACTAATATTAGGAATAAATCTGGTTAAAACAGGAAAGCTACTTTGAATAACTTTATTTTGCTTATTCATAAAGTTATTTTGGTCACTACTTTTAATGTGCTTCATAATGAAAGCCATTAGAGTAATATGTGCCGAAGTTTGAAGATATTTATAACTAGAGGTTGTTACCCCATCAGGATGAGTTACTACCCGAATTGCCGCAATCATATACTATAAAACTCGCAAAATAAAATTAACAAAAAATACGCAAGCATCGAATACTTATTGTATAATCTTGGTATCGGATACTTATTCACCACAATTGGTACTAGATATTTAACCATCTGAGCTGATAATTAAAAATACAGAATAAAATAATTATATCACAAGTATTATATCAGCGATACAGGGATTTGATAATCTAGCCATAGCATACTGTTGTATATCGATAATTATAAACACAATAAAACCAAGTATCAGTTAATCAGACATTGGTATCGGATACCATTTATTGTAATGCGCCATGGCACCAATCACCCAGAAATACGTGACAACTGCTGATTCGTGTACAACTAAAACAAAATTTTAAGAGAGATTGAATTTAATGTCTAAGCAAATTTTATTGAATCTATACAGCTCAATGATTGCTTCACGCGAATCAGATATTGTAGAATCAGAATTAGTAAACAGTGGAGAGGCTAATTTCTTAGCATCTAGCAAAGGACATGAAGGTAGCGCAATAGTAGCTCCTTTTTTACAACCATCAGATTGGTTACACTGCCATTATCGTGATAAAGCATTGATGATTGCGCGTGGAGTAAGTAATAAAATGTTCTTCTTGAGCTCATTAGCTAAAGCCGAGTCTCATTCTGCTGGACGCCAAATGGTATCTCATATGAGCGCGCCAGAGTTAAACTTGATGAGTCTAGTTGGACCAGTTGGAAATAACGCACTGCAAGCGGCAGGTGTTGCTATGGCAGTTAAAGATCAGGAAGATAACCCCATTGTTTACTGCTCAGTCGGAGATGGAACTTCACAACAAGGTGAGGTTTTAGAAGCAATCGCTGAAACACATCGTAATAATTTACCGGTATTATTTTTCATTCATAATAATAATTTAGCAATTTCAACACGCACTACTGGCAAAACATTTTTTTCATTAGCCGATGGTAGTGAAGCGAACAGTTTTTACAACATACCGATTACCTACCTTGATGGTAGCAAACCACTGGAACAATATAGTGCAGTCGAAAATATAATTGCTAATATGCGCCAAGATCGCAAACCACAAATCATTGTTTTCAATGTTGAGCGCTTGGATAATCACTCTAATGCTGATGATCAAAAACTCTATCGTGATGATGCAGAACTAGATGCATCTTGGTTATCTGATCCACTAAAAACTAGCTATGATTATTTATTGAGCCAAGGCTTTAGTAGCTCTGAGATTGAAACCATAAAACAGCAAACTATCGCAGAAGTTCGCGCTTCTGTCGATGAAGCACGTAAAAGCTTAGAACCAGAATCAACTAATTTAGCTGAAGTGTCTCTTGCACCAGAACTACAAGCCAGCGCACCTGAATATCGTGGAGACTTTAATAGTGAAGAACGCATGACCATGCTTGAAGCCATGCGCCGTGTGTTCCACCACCAGCTAGCCAATAATCCCGATGTAATCATCATGGGTGAAGATGTTGAGGATGGTAAAGGCGATGTATTTGGAATCACGCGTGGTTTGTCAACCCAATATCCAGGGCGCGTATTAAACAGTGCATTAAGTGAATCAACAATTGCTGGTTTGGCAACTGGTTTATCTTTGACAGGTAAACACCCAGTAGCCTTTATCCAATTCGCAGATTTTCTACCATTAGCCTATAATCAAATCTTCTCGGAAATGGCAACCATGTACTGGCGCACCAATGGTGGCTGGCAATGCCCAGTAATCGTATTTGCAGCGTGTGGCGCATATCGTCCAGGACTTGGTCCGTTTCATTCACAAACCAATGAAGCGACTTTTGCGCATATACCTGGTTTAGATGTCTACATGCCTGCAAATGCAGCCGATGCAGCTGGGATGCTCAATGCCGCGTTTAAATCACGTCGTCCAAGTTTATTTCTATATCCTAAAAAGCTCTTAAATAACGGTAGTGTTGAAGATACTACGTCTTATGATGTAAGCAAACAGTTAGTACCAATTGGTAAGGCAAGGATAGTAAAAGCCGGGCTAGATATTACCTTGGTTGGGTGGGGAAATACTGTTTCATTATGTCAGCAAGTAGCTGAGAGTTTGGAAACTATTGGTATCGCTGCAGAAGTAATCGATTTAAGGACTATTAAACCCTATGACGTAGCGACAATTGTTAGTTCTGCAAATAAAACTCGTCATTTGGTAGTTGTCCATGAAGATAACTTAACCTGTGGATTGGGTGGTGATATTATGGCAAGCGTTGCTGAATTAGCAACCAACCCAGTTAAAATGCGTAGAATTGCCCGTGCAGATACTTACACGCCGTGTAATTTTGCTAATCAGCTTGAAGTACTACCATCATTTGAGAAAATCCTGACAGCCTCTTGTGATTTATTAAATCTAAATCTGAAATGGGAACAAGAATCACAACAGGATGCATCATTATTCACCGTAGATGTAATTGGTGCCAGCCCGTCAGATGAAACGGTATTGATTAATGTTATTCACGTTAATGTAGGTGATAAAGTTGAATCTGGTCAAGTTCTGGTGGATATTGAAGCGAGTAAATCGGCTGGTGAAATCTTATCGCCATGCAATGGCGTTGTTGAAGAAATTTGTGTTGAATTAGAAGAAAAAGCCGTGGTTGGTAACCCACTGGTAAAAATTCGTTTGCCACAAGGTGTAGTGAAAGCTGCAACTAGCAAAACTCGTAAGCCAATTTTAAGCCGTAAAGAAGCAATCACATCAATTCAAGCTGCAGTACCAACGCCAATTACCATAAGTGGTCAAGTTGGTCTTAATACTCCACACTTCAAAGCTGGTTCACGGATAGTAAAAAATGAAGAAATTCTACCGCAATTCCCAGATTTTACCAATGAGGATATAATTCAGAGAACAGGCATTCATCAACGTTGTTGGTTGAAAGACGATGAAAGCGTAGTTGATCTAGCAGTTGAATCAAGTGTAGCAGCATTAAAAGCTCAAAATTTAAATCTTCGCGATATCGATTTGGTAATCTGTGCGACTTGTAGCCCAGAACAATATCAATCACCTTCATTATCATGTTTGGTGTTATATCGTCTTAGTCAAATCTATGGAGCTAGCACAATTCCAGCTTATGATCTAAACGCAGCCTGTAGTGGTTATATTTATGCTTTACAAGCGGCACAAGATTATTTGATTGCCAGACCAGATGCTCGTGTATTATTGGTAACGGCGGAGGCATTATCACAACGAATTTTACCGAATGATTTTGAAACTGCATTCTTATTTGCTGATGGTGCAAGCGCAACTATTTTATGCGGAAGTAATCATATGAATGAATGCGTTGCTGAACTTAAACAAATTTATCTTGGTTCTGATGCAGAAGATGGCTCGATTTTAAATATTCCAACCCGTTTGGAAGAAGGAATCACCATGCAAGGTAAGAAACTCTTTAGCGTAGCAGTAAAAACCATGTCAATGGCGATTCACAAGTGCTGTCAGCTAGCTAATGTGGAAGTTGATACAATTAATTTAGCAGTGCCGCATCAGGCTAATCAACGAATTCTAAGTGCAGTTGAAAGTCGTTTAAAATTACCAACTGGAATTATGTTTAGTAATATCGCTAATTATGGCAATACTTCATCATGCACAATTCCGATTGCGCTAAGTGAAGCTCTGGCTGAACAAAAACACCAGAAAAATATCGCATTATGCGCTTTTGGTGGTGGTTTCACCGCTGGAGCAGCATTATTGACGCTTCGTTAAAATATAAAAACCACCTATAAAAATAGGTGGTTTTTTAAACTTCATAATAAATTGTTAGACTAAATTAATTATGGCAGATTCAGCAAAACTCTCACGATCAAAGGCTATATCACCATCAGCATTAGCTTCACCAGTACTTTGCATATTAACAAAATCAAATTGTTTAGTATCCATCAGATGTGAAGGAACTATATTTTGCATAGCTCTAAACATGGTTTGAATCCGCCCCGGATATTTTTTTGACCACTCATTTAGCATTTCTTTAATTACTTGGCGCTGCAGATTCGGCTGAGAGCCACATAAATTACATGGGATAATCGGGAATTTTTTTAATTCTGCATATTGAATCAGATCTTTTTCTGCGCAGTATGCCAATGGACGAATTACGATATTATTACCATCATCACTAACTAATTTAGCAGGCATGCCTTTGAGCTTACCACCATAAAACATATTTAAAAACAAGGTTTCTAAAATGTCATCGCGATGATGCCCTAGTGCAATTTTAGTCGCACCAATTTCTTTGGCTACCCGATATAAAATTCCGCGTCTTAGTCGTGAGCATAAGCCACATGTAGTTTTGCCTTCTTCAATCACTCGTTTTACTGTTGAATAAGTGTCTTCTTCAATAATTTTATACTCAATACCTAGTGAATTTAAGTATTCTGGTAGGATGTGCTTAGGAAAGCCTGGTTGTCCCTGATCGAGATTAATTGCTACAATTTTGAAGCTTATCGGAGCTGACTTTTGTAGTCCAAGTAGAATATCCAGCATACCATAACTATCTTTACCACCAGATAAGCAGACCATGACCGTATCATCATCCTCTATCATATTATAGTCAGATATTGCCTTGCCTACATTAGCACGCAACCGTTTTTGCAATTTATTATTTTCGTATTCATGATCCATAAACTATCAACCTAAACCTGCTTAAATGCGCGGAAAAAAATTAGTCCCAAATTATACATTAACCCCAACAACAGTATACAGAAAAAACTAAGTAATTCATAATAATATTTTTTGCTGCAGAGCAGCATTTTGCGTTAAAATACCAACTTGGCAGCAAGCATGTTTCAATTTCAATTTTAAGGGTACCGAATATGAGCGGATTTCACAAAGTAGAAAAATTAATTAAAGAACACGACATCAAGTTTGTTGATTTAAGGTTCAGTGATACAATTGGTAAAGAACACCATGTAACCATCCCAGCTAAAGCAGTTAGTGAAGATCTGTTTAAAATCGGTCAACCTTTTGACGGTTCGTCAATTGAAGGCTGGAAAGGTATTGAATGCTCGGATATGTTATTACGTCCAGATGCATCAACTGTAAAATTTGATCCGTTCTTTGATGATGCAACTTTATTCATCACTTGTGACGTAGTTGAGCCAAGCACAATGGAATCATACGAACGTTGTCCACGTGGAATTGCTAAAAAAGCAGAAAAATTCCTTAAAGAGAGTGGGATCGCAGATACAGCTTACTTTGGTCCAGAACCAGAATTCTTCATTTTTGACTCCGTAACTTGGGGTGCTGACATGAGTGGCTGTCATTACAAAATTAATGCTGAAGAAGCTGTGTGGAGTTCTGATAAAGAATTCGAAGGTGGTAATACTGGACATCGCCCAGGTATTAAAGGTGGTTATTTCCCATTACCTCCAATGGATTCACACCAAGATTTACGTTCGGCTGCGTGTTTAGCGCTTGAAGAATTAGGTATCCCTGTTGAAGTACATCATCATGAAGTAGCAACCGCAGGACAGTGCGAAATTGGTACTAAATTCAGCAGCCTAGTAGAGCGCGCTGATTGGTCGCAAATCTTCAAATATGTAATGCGTAACACAGCACACCGCTATGGTAAAACCGTAACATTTATGCCTAAACCGATTGTTGGCGATAACGGCTCAGGGATGCATGTTCACCAGTCAATCTGGAAAGATGGTAAAAATTTATTCGCGGGTAAAGAGTATGCTAATTTGTCTGAAACAGCATTACACTATATTGGTGGTATTATCAAGCACTCAAAAGCGCTTAATGCAATTACTAACCCAACGACTAACTCTTACAAGCGCTTAGTACCAGGTTTTGAAGCTCCGGTAATTATGACTTACTCTGGGCGTAATCGTTCAGCGTCAATTCGGATTCCATTTACAAGCTCAGAAAAAGCGCGTCGGATTGAAACTCGTTTCCCAGATCCAATGGCTAATCCATACCTAGCATTTAGTGCACTACTAATGGCTGGTATTGATGGAATTATCAATAAAATTGATCCTGGTAAAGCAATGGATATGAATCTATACGATCTACCAGAAAGTAAACTAGCTAAAATCCCTCAAGTTTGCTCTAGTCTAGAAATGGCACTTGAAAACTTGAATAAAGATCGCGCGTTCTTAACTCGTGGTGGTGTATTTAATGATGAATGGATTGATAGTTATATCGAGCTTAAAATGCATGAAGTTACTAAGTATCGGATGACTACTCACCCTGTTGAAATGCAAATGTACTATAGCTTATAATAGTACAGCACTAAAATTTTAGCCGCTATCACTGTTGATGGCGGCTTTTTTATTGAAGTAATGTTCCAAAATATGCGAAAATCACGGGTTAACTATACTCAGAAATAAGTCAGGGTATGCAACTTATAAAACTGCACCAGCTATATGTCAAAGCATAAGAGTGTGATCGAATTTATTTACAAGCTTGATTTATGAAACAATATTCAAAAAAAGCACTTACTGGATTAATTCTGGGAGTGTTTACTTTCTTTAGCATTAGCACCGTATTTGCTGATGATAATAATGATGCGAGTGACCCAATCTCGGCAATAGCTACTAAATCTGCGCCTAGCAATAATAGCAATATCGATAACAACTACGATAGTGATAATAACAGTAACAGAAATAGCCAAGCGACAATGACAACCAAACAATCGCAAGATGCTATAACTAATATGCTATTACAATCAGTTAGCTTAATGGGAATTGCTTATAAATGGGGTGGCAACACGCCTGACACTGGAATGGATTGTAGTGGTTTTGTACGCTATGTGTTCAAAAAATCTTTAGGAATAAATCTCCCGCGTACCGCAGCAGAGATGGCTAAAGTCGGTAAACGTGTGAATATAAACGAGTTACAACCAGGCGATTTAATCTTCTTTAAAACCATGGGCGGTAGCAGGATTTCACATATTGGGATGTACTTGGGGAATAATAAATTTATTCAATCGCCTCGTACTGGTGAAAACATTCAAATTACAGACCTCAGTGGTTACTGGATTAAACATTATGTTGGCGCAAAACGCGTAGTACAAGAAAACTCTGATGACAACGGTAATTCTACCTTAGAGAATTATCAAGACGTACGAGATGAAGCATTACCAAGTGGTGGAGGTGGAAGAAGCTATGCTCGCTCACATCGTGGACGCTCAAGGCATGGTGCACATAGTGGCAGAAAAACGACCAAGACAAAATCAACAAGTAAATCTAGTACTGGCAAATCAACTAAAAAGAAGAAAAAACATTAAGCTCTATGAAATTAAATCTTCCAATCTGGCATCGTTCGAATGGGGAAATTGTATCCTGCACCGAAAAAGTCAAGGTTATGCGTGAAAATATTGAAGAGCTGCAACAAGTAATTCAAGACGCCTATGAAGATGCACTCTTAATGGACGTAGATTCAGCACAAATAAAATCTTTTTTAATCACAATGATTGAAAATCTTGAAAACCCCTACAAGGATAGTAATGTTTAGTAAATTTGAACTCATGGTTGGAATGCGTTATTTGCGCGCCAAACAAAAAAATAGCTTTGTATCATTTATTTCTCTGGTGTCGATCATCGGTATTGCCCTCGGTGTCGCTGCATTGATTACGGTATTATCAGTAATGAATGGGTTTCAACGTGAAATTCGCAGCAAGATTATTGGTGTTTCTGCACATATGCAAATTCTATCAGCAGATAATTCAATTCCTGATTGGCAAAAAATTGGTGAAATGACTCTTCAGGATAAAAATGTTCTAGCATACGCTCCATATATAGACGGTCAAGGTTTAATCTCATTTGATGGTAGCGTTGGTGGTGTGCTAATTCGCGGCGTTGATGCTAATTATGAGCCTAAAGTAGATGACATTGCTAAAAGTATTAGTAGTGGTAGCTTTAGTTCGTTAGAATCTAGTACTTTTAATACAGTTATTGGTAAAGATTTAGCACGGCAACTGGGCGTTGGGATCGGCGATAAAATAACTATCATTACTCCTGATGGACAGATTACTCCTGCTGGAATGGTTCCCCGACTTAAGCAATTTACAGTCTCAGGAATTTTTGATACACATATGGCAGAATATGATGCTTCACTCGCTTATATTGGCTTAAAACAAGCGCAGTTACTCTTTAAAACACCAGATAGTGTTACCGGAATCCGTCTAAAAGTAAATGATGTAATGCAAACTCAAACTATCAAACAGCAACTCTATGATATATTACCTGGTCAATATATCGTTCAAGACTGGATAGATCAGCATGCTAATTATTTCTCAGCGGTTGCAATGGAGAAAAAAATGATGTTTGTGATATTAACGCTGATTGTTGCAGTTGCTGCCTTTAATTTGGTATCAACTTTGGTAATGACGGTGAATGATAAAAAAAGTGATATCGCAATTTTACGCACCATGGGTGCATCAGAAAAAAATATCATGAAAATTTTCATGCTGCAAGGAGGTATTTCTGGAATTATTGGCACACTCAGTGGCACAGTCCTTGGTGTAATATTAGCACTTACCGTTGGTGATATTGTGCATGGAATAGAATTAATAACTCATACCAAGCTGATTTCTGGCGCGGTATATTTTATTGACTATCTGCCATCGCAAGTTGAATTTAGTGATGTCTTTACTATTTTCAGTGTTTCAATTTTATTAAGTATCTTTGCAACGATCTATCCAAGTCGTTCAGCCGCTAAGATAAATCCTGCGGAGGCGTTACGTTATGAGTAATATTTTACTTAGTTGCCGTAATCTGGCGAAATCATTTGAGCAAGCGGATGCTGCGCCACTGGAAATCTTTAAAAATATTAGTTTTGAAGTAAGTGATAGCGAAACCATTAGTATCGTAGGTAGTTCAGGAAGTGGTAAAACATCCTTGCTGCAAATTTTAGCTGGTTTAGACAGTGCCAGTGACGGACGAGTGATTGTTTGTGGTGAAGAATTAACTGCGCTTAATCAAAATCAGCTTTGTGCGCTGCGTAATAAACATCTGGGATTTATTTATCAGTTTCATCATTTATTACCAGAATTTACCGCGCTAGAAAATACCATGATGCCCTTACTAATCGGTGGGATGGAAAGTGCTGAAACGCGCGAATATGCTGAATATATTTTACAGCGAATTGGACTTGGCAAACGACTGGAGCACTACCCTAATCAATTATCGGGAGGTGAACGTCAGCGCGTAGCAATTGCGCGTGCAGTTGTCAACAAGCCTAAAATCGTCTTTGCTGATGAACCAACTGGTAATCTGGATAACACCACAGCACATCAGGTACTCGATATTTTCTTTGAACTACAGCAAGAACTTAAAACTAGCCTGATTATCGTGACCCATGATCGTGAAATTGCAGCCAAAACGCAAAGGATTTATACGCTGCACAATGGTGCATTAACTGCAAATTTTTAAAGATAAGGTAACTGATGTGCTCAAAATACAGTTACCTTATTTATTTCGATATTGTGATGATTAGAATTATAGCAATCTAAATTTGTTTTAACTTTTAATAGACTCATTGTCACTAATATTTTATTTGTCGCTTAATTCGAGCATAAAATTATTTACGTGCGTAAAAAACAATCGAGAACATCACCATTACCATGCCAAGCATTTTCATCATACCCAAGCCCTCACCTAAGATTATCCACGCCAAAATTACTGTACCTAGTGGCATGAAAGCTGTAGCCAAGGCAGCATAAGTAGCATCAACACCTTTACTACCTAATTGCCAAAATACAAAAAACAATACCGACGTCACACCAATGGCAATCATTAGCACATAGTCATGGATAGTCAGCGCTGCCCAACTACCATCAGGTAAAAAATAAAGAGCGACATATAAAAATGGTAAATTTAGTGCATTAAGCCAAAAAACTTTATGATTAAGGCCTAATTTAAGTGGATGTGACTTACTTAAAACATAATACAAACTATCAGGAATTAGTGCCAAAAACACTAGCAAATTACCGAGCAAAGCATTGTGAGCATTACCTTCAGAAGCGCTTAGGTTAATCATAATTAAACCGAGTACCGCAATAGACAAGGAGATGATTATTTTACGATTCAGGAGTTGTTTAAAGAAAATCACGTTAACCAGAATTATAACAGCAGGAAGCAGACTAGTAATTAACCCAGCACTATTGGCATTAGTAAAATGAAGCCCACTTAGCATAATGAAATTAAATAGCACTCCAGCACCAAGGCTTTCGCTGAGTAAAACTATCCATTCAATAGGAGTTAAGCGTGTTTGTAATGGCGAACCGTTAACAGAACTTTTGCTCACGACATACATAATCAAAGCTGAAACGCTAAAGCGCACTGTTAATAGCAGAAGTGGACTATGGTGATCAACAATGCCTTTGGATAAGACAATGCTAAATCCAACGCATAATTGCGCTAAAAATAGCAAAGTTAACGATCTAATTAGCATTGTTGATCCTTTGAAATCTTAATCAGTTGCCAAATTAATAACCTTATGACTTTGCCATAAGGCCCATCCTGCAAAAACTGCAGTAACTACCAATGCCAGCACTGGAGTTAGAAATACCCAGCCAGTTCTTTCAATCATACTAGTTACAAATAACGGCGTAACACCACCAAATATCACGAAACTGATATTATAAGATAATGCTACTCCAGTTAGACGAATATTAGCTGGGAATAAATAACTAAGTAAAATAGGTGGCAAGGTAACTAAAAACCCTTGGAATATCGCAAAGATAGTCAATGCTAAAACCAGATTACCACCAATGCTAATTAAAGAATAACAAATTGCTGCAGCGACAACAATTCCAACTAAGCAAGCCCGCATTAGTTTGAAGACATTATGCTTTTGTGCCAATAAGCCCATAGTATAAATCGCGGCAACACTAACTACTGAAGCAATCAAAACTGCATTGCTGATTAATACCGGATTTAGCTTAACAATTTTCGCCAAATAGGTTGGCATGAAAATAATCACTAGAACAATTGGCGTTGCCATAATTGCAGTTAAGCCCGATCCGATAATCACTTTACCAAAATGATTTTTTAATAACTCAATAAATGGCACACCATTGTGTTGTTTAATGTGTTTAAACGCATTTGTCTCATGAAGTTCTTTACGCACCCGATATGCTACAAAACACAAAAAACCACCGAGAACAAACGGAATCCGCCAGCCAAAGCTATTAATTTGCTCTATGCTCAAATTATGAACGATTGCCAGATTAATCAACATTCCAGGAATCAAACCTGCAACAGTCCCACTAAAGACACCACCCATGGCAAAGCCACGTTTCTCAGGCATTGATTCAGAAACATAGACTATCATACTTGGTAATTCACCACCAATCGCCAAGCCCTGAATCACCCTAAAAAGGAGCATCAATGCAGGTGCATAAATTCCGATTTGAGCGTAGGTTGGTAAAATCCCCATCCCAAGCGAAGCAATCCCCATGAGTACCATAGTTAAAATTAAAACTCTTTTCCGCCCCAGCTCATCCCCAATATGGCTAAATAAGATCCCCCCCCAATGGACGCACAATATAACCAACGACAAATATTGAATAACTGGCAATTATTGAGATGAAGCTATTGTGGCTTGGGAAAAACTGTCCAGCAAAATATACAGCAAACAAACCATAGATGGTAAAATCGTAAAATTCAAGCATACCTCCCATTGAAGAAAGCATAATTACTTTTTTTTGTTCGCTATTTAGCTTATTATTTTGAGTCATACTATTTTATACTTTCTGTTTATTTAGTCCAAATTAGAGCTTGTTCCAAATCACGCATAATATCCTCAGGATTTTCCAAGCCAACTGAGAAGCGAATCAAGCCATCGCTAACTCCAATTGCCAAGCGTTGCTCTGCTGCCATCATTACATGCGTCATGGATGCTGGATGAGTAATAATAGTTTCAGTCGCACCCAACGATTCAGCTAAGGTGCATAAAACCACGCTATTCATCACATGTAACGCGTGTTCATAACCACCAACGACCTCAAATGCCAGCATTCCACCATGAAAACCATCACGGTGCTGCGTTGCTACCAATTCTTTTTGCGCAAATGAAGCCAAGCCAGGATAGTAAACTTTACTCACTTGCGGATGCTGTTCTAAAAACTCAGCAACTGCTTGGGCATTTCGTGAATGTTGTTTAACTCGTAAATCCAATGTCTTGATACCCTGCATGGTTAACCATGCATCCATTGGTGCCTGAATATTACCGATATTTTTACGGTTATAATCAAAATCTTCGAGATATTTTTTATTATTACTAAGTAGCGCACCACCAACCGTTGCATTATGTCCATCGATATATTTAGTTGTCGAATAGAGGATAATATCAGCGCCTAACTCCAACGGACGTTGCAAAACCCCGGTAAGAAAGGTGTTATCAACTACTACAGGAATATTTTTTGCATGAGCAATTTTACTGATTGCGGCAATATCATTGAGTTTAAGCGTTGGATTAGCTGGAGTTTCCAAAAATATCATTTTGGTATTCTCTTGGATTGCCCGAGCGATATTCTCAGGGTTAGCAGCATCAATATAGCTAATACTAATTCCAAACTTATTAAACACCGTATCAACTAAACGCACCGTGCCACCAAACACCACATCCGAACAAACAATATGATCGCCTTGCTGCAATAAACTCATAATCAGTGTTGTGGTAGCCGCTAAACCAGTTGCAAAAGCGACCGCACCTGCTGCATATTCAATCCCAGCTAGTTTTTTCTCAAGCGTAGCAACAGTTGGATTAGATGAACGGGTATAAGTATGCCCTTTATTGACTCCCACCGCTTCTTGAGCATAAGTTGCAGTTTGATAAATCGGTGGCAGAATTGCTCCGGTTACCGGATCTGGCTCAATACCAAAATGAATATTACGGGTGGCATTGCCTGCATCGGCAAGTTTTTTGTGTGAATAACGGCTACTCATGAATCTAATTCCTAAAAAGTGAAATAATCCTCGGATTTTATCATAATTGCCACTTGATTTTTCGAGCAACTTGCTTGGCAAATCTGACATTTATAAATTGCAACTGGTAAAATATAGGCTACACTTTAAAAAACAATAACTACAAATAGGTTACGATGAAAAAATTTGAACTGATTTATAATAAACTAAAGCAAAAAATTGCGGATAAGTCATTACCAGCAGGAAGTAAAATTCCCTCAGAAAATCAACTTTGTCAAGAGTTTAACTGTAGCCGTGGAACACTACGCAAAGCTCTGGAACTATTGGCGTTAGATGGATTAATCAATGCACAACATGGTAAGGGTGTTTTTGTTTTAGATCATGAACAAATAACATTTTCCTTTGGTAGTCTGATTAGCTTTGCTGAAGCCAATCAAGATGGCGGAAGTACTTTTAGTACTGAAGTTAGTTTAAGTCAAACCTTAGCTTGTGATGCGCAATTAGCTTCAATAACAGGTTTTAGCGCAGAAACGCCACTCTTAAAATTACTTCGCTTGCGGACGCTAAATGACGAGAAAATTATCGCTGATCTCAATTATTTCAATACTAATTTAATTACTGGTTTAAATCAGGACATTGCCCAAAAATCAATCTATCATTATATTGAATCGGAATTAAAATTAAAAATTGGCTTTGCACGCAGAAGCATCGAAGTTTGTGCACCAAATGAATATGACCTGAAATATCTTAATCTCAGTCAGTTTAATTGTGTAGTGGTAGTTAAAAACTGGGTTTATCTCGCCGATGGAGTTTTATTTGAATATACCGAGTCACACCATCGCCCAGATAAATTTGTTTTTACTGAATTTGTTCGCCGCAGGTAATTAAATGCAATATTTTGTCAAATGCTTTAATGCAAAATTGTTATCTTTCGTTCGAATTTGTCACTATACCCCACATAAACTGTAACTTATGTATAGGATTATTTGCCAGACATTATGCCCCTATGATATACTTTATGATATTTTATCCACCAAGCTTAATGTTAGGTTTAATCCAAAAGATATTTAGCTCATCATTTTCTGAATCTAATGAAGTAATGCTCCTGAGCTCCGTGTTTGTCATGTTTCATAATGAGTATAAATTATTAATAGTTAATATGACATTAATCTGAGAAAGTAGTAAGTCATGAATTATGACAACTCTAACGAGTTACATTTAAAAAAGCCGTTAATGGCTAATAAACTTAAATATCAGCCACCTGTAATTGAAGAATTAAAAGTTTCTATAGAAGTACTTAGTGGAGATTCTTCTCAAATTTTAGAAAGTCTCGGAGGTATTTATGGTAGTTAATAAATTGACTAGATTGATAACGTTCTTATTGCTAATTGGCGTAACCGTGGCGATGGCTGGTTGTAGCTCTGGTTCAAGCAATCAGAGTTCTACGAATGGTGCTACTTCAGGTTTAACATTACAAAATTATATTAATAGCTTGAGTTATAGCCCTTTATCAACTAGCAACAATTTTAAGTTAAATTCAAAGCAGCTATTACTGGCAACTAAGCTTGGCAATCAACAAGTTTTTACTGCATTAGCACCAGTAACATTAGCTAGTATTGATATGAACTATTATATAGATGATCATTGTGAAAGCTTAGCCAGTGTGACTACGATTGGTGGCTCTGCTACGAGTATTCCTGCAGGAACCTATTCGACGAATGATGTCTCGAATTATAATTTATGTAGTGCTTATCCTGCTGGTTGTGGTGCAGAGCTAAGTGCTGCTCAAGCCGCTAGTTTCAAATCAATTCAATATAAATATAACTATACCAATTTAGCCTCAAGTTCTTCAGTGTGTATGTATAATTCTGATAAAGGTTATGAAGCCTTAGCGAATTATTCAGAACCTGCGACACCAAGCGCCTGTATCGCTGGAAGTTCTTGCGGTTATTCTGAGTCGTATGGTGCGCAGATTTTAGGGGTTCCTGCGTTATCAACTGTTTCAAGCAGCGCAACAAATAGCTACAGCTGTCGGGTAACCGGAAGTTTAAGTAATAATATCACCTGCTGGGGTACTGGAAGTAGTGGTCAGATGGGTAATGGTCAAGGTAATAATGCACTTCCATCATCTGTGGTAATGCCAAATGGTGTAACTAGCTTTACGCAGTTTTCATCCACTGGAAACTCGCTGAGTTGTGCGGTTGCTAATACAGGAATGGTGTATTGTTGGGGAACTGGTAGTAGTGGTCAAATCGGTAATGGTGCTTCTATTAGTGTAAATACACCAACTGCAGTGACGATGCCAAATGATGTTGAGAGTTTTACGTCAGTATCCAGTAATAATAACTTTAGTTGCGCAATCGCTGATAATGGCAAAATTTACTGTTGGGGGGTGGGTACTAATGGCAAAATTGGTAATGGTGACATTATTAATGTTAATGTGCCAACTTCAGTGACAATGCCTGCTGGAGTTGAAAGTTTTAGTTCAGTCTCAACTAATAGTAGCTTTAGTTGCGCAATCGCCGATAATGGCAAAGTTTATTGCTGGGGGTCGGGTAAGAAAGGGGAAATTGGTAATGGAACCAATGTTAGTGGGGTCAATGTACCAACGTCAGTCACAATGCCCGCTGGGGTTGCGAGTTTTAGTTCAATCTCAACTAACAGTAACTTTAGTTGTGCAATCGCTGATAATGGCAAAGTTTATTGTTGGGGGTTAGGTACTAATGGCAGAATTGGTAATGGTAGCGCTAGTAGTGTTAAGGTGCCAACTGTAGTGACGATGCCTGCTGGAGTTGAAAGTTTTAGTTCAATTTCAACCAACAGTAACTTTAGTTGCGCAATCGCTGATAACGGTAAAGTCTATTGTTGGGGAGTTGGCAATAGTGGTCAGATTGGTAATGGCGCAAATGCTAGTACTGTCAGTGTGCCAACTGCAGTAACGATGCCAGCAGAGGTTACGAGTTTTAGTTCAGTCTCAACGAAGGCAAACTTTAGTTGTGCGATTACCAATACTGGTAAGGTTTATTGCTGGGGAACTGGTAGTAGTGGTCAAATTGGCAATGGTGCTAGTGCTAACGTTAATGTGCCGACAGCAATAACGCTACCAAGTGGCGTTGAGAGTTTTAGTTCAGTCTCGACTAATAGTAACTTTAGTTGCGCAATCGCCAATACTAATACAGTCTATTGTTGGGGAGATGGTAAAAGTGGTCAGATTGGTAATGGCGGCACTAGTAATATAAATATACCGACTTCAGTCACAATACCAGCAGGGGTTGAAAGTTTTAGCTACGTAGTTTCTACCAGCACTATTTCCAGCTGTGCCAGTGCAAATAATAACAAACTTTATTGTTGGGGAGCTAATACAAATGGCTCCTTGGGGCGAGGTGATCAATATTATAATACACCGACCAATCTGCTTATCCCGGCAGGTGTTAGTAGCTTTAATCAAGTATCGACTGCTGCAAACAATAGTTGTGCCATTGCCAATACAGGTAAGGTTTATTGTTGGGGGGATGGCACTAGTGGTCAGATTGGTAACGGTACAGATGCAAGTACTAATTTACCGACTCAAATCACGATGCCAAATGGTGTGAATAGCTTTAGCACCGTGGCAACGACAGGTACAAATACTTTTAGCTGTGCACTTGCGAATACTGGTAATATTTATTGTTGGGGGAACGGCACTACTGGTCAAATCGGGAATGGTGCCAGCTCAAATGTAAATATACCTACTGCGACAACGATGCCAAGTGGTGTAACAAGCTTTAGCTCTGTAGCTACAGGTACGAACTTTAGTTGTGCACTTGCGAATACTGGTAATGTTTATTGTTGGGGAACTGGTGATAGTGGTCAAATTGGTAACGATGCCAGCTCAAATGTAAATGTACCTACTGCGGTAACTATGCCAAGTGGTGTAACAAGCTTTAGATCAATAGCTTCAGGAGTGCAAACTAATTGCGCGATAGCTAATACCGGGACTGTGTATTGTTGGGGATTTGGTGCTAATGGTGAAATAGGTAATGGAGCAAATAATAATGTTAATGTACCGACAGCGGTAACTATGCCAGCTGGAGTGACAAGCTTTAGTTCAGTCTCCATTTATTTCAACTTTAGTTGTGCCGTAGCGAATACTGGAGTTGTATATTGCTGGGGATATGGTGGTTATGGCCAAATCGGGAATGGGGCTAGTGTGACTGTAAATGTACCGACAGCCGTAACAATGCCAGCTGGTGTGACGAGTTTTAGCGCAGCTTGGGTTAATGCTGGATCTAGTTGTGCATTAGCGAATACTGGAGTAGTCTATTGTTGGGGAACTGGAACTAATGGTCAAATTGGTAATGGAGCAGATAGCAATGTTAATGTTCCCACTGCCGTCACCATGCCAAGCGGTGTAACTAGCTTTGGTTATGTTTCAACCAATGCATTATTCAGTTGTGCGATAGCGGCTAGTGGTACCAATGCGGGTAGCACTTATTGCTGGGGAAATGGAACTAGTGGCCAAATTGGTAACGGTGCCAATAATGATGTAAATGTACCAACCTTAGTGCAATAGTTTTGGCTACTATCCTTTAGGGATATAGAGCTATTGATTAGAATGGTTTACTATTTCGTTAGTAAGCCATTTTTTATGTTAATCCGTTGTAGATCAAATATAGTATGTATTTGCCATGCTAAGTTTCATTTAGTCAAATATTCTTGTAATGTCATTACATTCATTTTATCAGTTGTTAGTTCTGATTCTGATTTCCAATAGTTTACCGATGACACACTAATTGTGTTTTTTTGTGTGGTTGGTGTAATAATGATAGTACTATATAATTTTTGTTTATTATCTCCGATAGGTTTGAACTCAACTACGAGCATATTTCTGTCGGAGTAGTAATTGACTTTAGTTGACTTACCCCAATCGCAAGAACCTGGCGAACATTTACCATAACCATGGACAAAACTTTTTGTTATTACTAGTTTATCTATTCCACTGCTTTCCCCATAATACGTACCTTCAAAGTCATAAGCATATACCGTACTTGTAATAGACAGAAGTAAGGTACTAATAATCAATTGTCTGTTTTTCATGATGTTCTTTCTAAATAAAAAAATTGCACTTATTGTTTTTTCCGTGAAACTTTTTCACATGCATTCTCTCGTTGGTTTTTCACATAATTGGCGATGTTTAGATAAATTCTAACAAAGAGTATGTCCATGATTTTACCACACTATATTAACACAACCGTTAGCTGTCTCACTAACATTGTTTATATTGCTATGTCTTTGCACTAACAGGTTTTTTATTGTGCACCCGCAGCAAAATTAACCATCTGCAACTTGTCTAAACAAGTTATAATTATGCCATAATCATTTATAGCTGGAGAAACAAATGACAACTACATCAAATGGCGTGAGTACAGAGATCGTGCAAGAAATTATTGAAGCACTGGGTGGCGCAGAGAATATTTTAGCTGCAACACATTGTATTACTCGTCTACGTTTGGTCTTAAAAGACGAAAGCATAGTGGATGCTGCACGCATCAATCAAATCTCATTTGTTAAGGGTTGTTTTAGCGCCAATAGTCAATATCAGATTGTAATTGGACAAGGAACAGTTGATCAAGTCTGCGAGCTATTACTTAAAACAGCTAAAATCGGACATAGTAGCAAGCAAGAAGTTGCCACAGTCAGTGAACAAAACATGTCATTCATCCAGCGCGGAGTCAAGCTACTTGCCGATATTTTCATTCCACTACTCCCTGCGATTGTGACTGCTGGTTTACTGATGGGGTTAAATAACATCCTCACCGAAAAAATCTGGCTGGGTCACACTCAATCGCTAGTTGATCTCTACCCTACTTTGGCGGGTATCGCTGGTATGATTAATGTGATTGCTTCAACGGCATTTGTTTTTTTGCCGGGTCTGGTTGGCTGGTCAGCGGTCAAACGTTTTGGTGGTAATCCCTTACTCGGAATTGTTCTTGGGTTAATGCTGATTCACCCTGATTTACTCAATGCTTATGGTTATGCTACGGCGGTACAAAATCACAGTGTACCACAATGGCATATCTTAGGCTTTACTTTAGAAAAAGTTGGTTATCAAGGACAAGTTTTACCCGTTATTGTGTCAGCTTTTGTGCTAGTGCGTTTAGAGCTATGGCTCAATAAAAAAATCCCTGATGCATTTAAATTACTCTTGGTTGCTCCAATTGCACTATTAATTACTGGATTTTTATCTTTCATCTTGATTGGTCCGATTACTTTCGCTATTGCCAATGGCTTAACCTATAGTTTAGTATACATATTTACCAAATTTGCCCTACTTGGTGGCTTAATATTTGGTGCGCTTTACGCTCCGATTGTTATTACTGGTATGCACCAATCTTTTCTAGCAATCGATTTTCAACTAATTGCTAGCACTGGTGGAGCTCTATTATGGCCGATGGTTGCCTTGTCTAATATCGCACAAGGTTCTTCTTCACTAGCAATGATGGTTTTAGCCAAAGATGAAAAACTCAAAGGCTTAGCATTTACTTCAGCGATTTCTGCTTATCTCGGTATAACCGAGCCTGCAATGTTTGGGGTAAATTTACGTTTTAAAATCCCATTTTTCTGTGCAATGGCTGGCGCATCCCTTGGCGCAGCATTGATTGCTGTTGAAGGAGTTCGTGCCTCTGCAATCGGTGTTGGTGGTTTACCTGCATTTTTGTCAATTATGCCCCACTATTGGATGACTTATTTTATGGCAATGGGTGTAGTTCTATTAGTACCATTTATACTAACACTACTTTTTGCTAAAAAAATCAATTTTAAGAGTAACTAACATGACACAGCAATGGTGGAAAAACTCCGTAGTCTATCAAATTTACCCCAAAAGTTTTAAAGCCAATGGCTATAATCCAACTGGAGATTTACAAGGTATCATCAGTAAACTGGATTACTTGCAGAAACTGGGCGTGGATGTGCTGTGGCTAACACCGGTTTATGCTTCACCACAACGCGACAATGGCTACGATATCAGCGACTACTATAGTATTGATCCCAGTTATGGGACAATGGCGGATATGCAGGAATTACTTGCTCAAGCACATAGCCGAGGGTTAAAAGTAATTATGGATATAGTGGTGAATCATACTTCAACTGCGCATCAGTGGTTTCAAGAGGCATTGCGTGGCCGGAACAGTCCTTACTATGACTACTATATTTGGAAAGATGGCGTTAATGGCAACCCGCCGACTAACTGGCTGTCTAAATTTGGTGGCAGCAGCTGGCAATTTGCACCAGAAACAGGACAATACTATTTACATTTATTTGATGTAACTCAGACTGATTTAAATTGGGAAAACCCACAGTTACGCAATGAAATTTACACCATGATGCGCTGGTGGCTTGATTTGGGCGTTGATGGATTCCGTCTGGACGTAATTAATCTGATTTCCAAAGAGCAAACTTTTCTTGACGATACGCTGGACACAGCAACGGCAGATGGACGTAAATATTATACCGATGGACCCAAAATTCATGATTACTTAAAAGAAATGAGCCGTGAAGTTTTTAGCCGTAAAACAGGAATAATTACCGTTGGCGAAATGTCCTCAACTTCAATTGCCAACTGTCTCCGCTATACCAATCCGGCAGAACATGAGCTTGATATGGTATTTAGTTTTCACCATCTCAAAGTTGATTATGCAGATGGCAATAAATGGAGCATTATGCAATATGATTTTTTACAGCTCAAAAAAATAATTAGTGACTGGCAACTGCAAATGCAAGACGGGGACGGTTGGAATGCCCTATTTTGGTCAAATCATGATCAACCGCGCGCGTTATCGCGTTTTGGTGATGATAAAAACTATCCTTACCAATCCGCCACAATGCTCGCAACTGCACTGCATTGTATGCGTGGTACGCCCTATATTTACCAAGGTGAAGAAATTGGAATGACTAATCCTCAATTTAGTAATCTTGAAGATTATCGTGATGTCGAAAGTATCAATGCCTACAACCTGATGGGCTCAGAATGGGGCTATTCTCATACTCAAGCAATGGAAATTTTGGCACAGAAATCACGCGATAATGCACGTACTCCAATGCAATGGGATGATAGCCAGCATGCAGGTTTTACTAGTGGAGCTCCGTGGATTAAAGTAGCAGATAATTACCCACAAGTTAATGTTACCAATGCTTTAGCTGATAGCAACTCAATTTTTTATTATTATCAGAGCTTGATTCAATTGCGTAAAAAGTACCAGATTATTGCCGATGGTGAAATTAGGTTTTATCAGCTGAAGCATTCGCAGTTACTAGTCTATAGCCGCCATATTCAGAGTGAAATATTGTTGGTAGTCTGTAATTTTAGCGCAGAAAATTGTGCCTTAGAATTATCTAGCTTAGACTTGGCGTTAACTCAAGCTCCAAAGGTAATGCTGAGTAATGACAGCAATAATATGATTACTCAGGAAATTGTCCAATTAGCGCCTTTTGGCTGCATGATAATTCATAGTATTTAGTTACCACTCATTGTCAGTGCTTAAGCTCGTAGGCATAAGATCGAACACGAAACAAATGAGTATTAATTAATACCACTTTAGTTAACAGAATTACCTAATTCTTTTTTAGCTTTAATCAATGTCCAGATATTATAAAAAATCACTACAAGCAAGACCCATTTTAAATATGAAGCATCGACCTTAGAAATAATCGGTGCAGCAATCAAAACTGCAAGACACCCCGGAATCGCCATTAGCAATGTACTCCACGAATAATATTGGCGATTTTTTATCATCGGTACCGCAGTCATGGGCATTTGCACCGCGCTTGCTGTTGTCATAATTGGATATGCCACTGCAGGTGATAAGCCAAGCAAAAAGATAATTACCAATACAATTGAATAGTAGCCAACCCCAAAAGCTGGTAAGCAACCCGCCATAAACATCACGATACCAAGAACAATCAGCTTAGTACCACGTACAGAAATCAAGTCACCGCCAATAGTCAGCATATGCATTGAGTTCAACAACAAGATAATAACCGTTAAAATAAATGTTACCAGCATCACATTATAAATAACATTACGGGTAACATATTTGACGAAATAACCTGAAACTACCCCACCAAGTGCAATCATTATGCATGCGGTAATCAAAGTTAAACTATCAATTTTAACCAGCTGTAGAAACAAAATAGACTGTAACAATGTTGGCAATGTAGCTTGAACAACTATTGAACCATTATATCTCTTATTATCTTCCATCAATCCAAAGGCATTGCGAAAAGCAAAAATTGAGGCAAAACTACCAATTCCAAAAGTGTCAAAAAATGTTGCTACAAATCCTGTAATCACTGTTTGCAGCTTTTTACGCAAACTTAAAAATTCTTTACTTTGGTTAAAATTGATTAAAAAATAAATGAATGTTGCCAGCACGATGATGGTAACAATTAATTTGATGATCAAGATTTGGCTCATTATATACCCACCATTAAAATAATGTTAATTATACCATAGTCATAATTGTTTACCAAGAGGTTTTAGTATGTTTATCGCAAAGGATTGTAAAATATAATTTTTACAAATCAAGGCTTAAAAGTTAAAAATAAAAGCATGCATACATGAGAAACTAGATTAAATTCAAGCTTTACCACATAAAACAGTCACGTGTCTATAGATATTTTTATCTATTGTGCAGAAACTTTAAGCCAGCATAAAATCACGTGCGTCACGCTCTATGCACAGCGTGGTTCATTTAATTTATTTAACTCAATACTTTAGGGGAACTGATTTACATGAAATATAGTAAAGTATCCAAATGGTTAATGCCGCTTCTCGCTGTTACGATGGCAGGATGTAGTGGCAGTGGTAGTACCAGTACAAATCCAAGCAATGGCGACGGTAATACCGGTAATCTGGCAAAACTTAGTCTGGTAGCACCAAGCTCTTTACCAGCTGGGATAGCAGCAAGTGTGCCAATTATCTTGACTAATAATGATAGCACAACGATTAATAATCTAAACTATGCAATTGATAATAGCAGTAATACTACTGGAGCTACAATAACTTTTGAATCAGCAAGTGCAGCTTCATGTCGGATAATCGCCCCTAAAGCCAGCTGTACTCTGATGGCAGATATTGCTGCTACCCCAGCATCTCATCCGGGTAGTTTTAATATTGCAACTAGTCAAGGTGCGGTCAGCTCTGCTTCTAAAGCAGTAACTGCTTCAAGTGTACTTTTGGTAGATGTCAATATTGGTCTGGTACAGTCTGCAAGCAATACCAGTAGCGGTGCGGATGGTTTAAGTCTTTATTATTCGAGTTCAGTTGTTGGAAATGCCGATGGCAGCACTCAAGTGATTGTCACGGCAGTTGTTACTTCTGCAAATGCTGGTTCATTTAATACTATCCAACTGGTTGATGGTAGTGGAAAACTACTTAATTACACAACTCTGAGTGGTAATAGCGGTAATGGAATGACCAACCTAGCATTGGGAAGTGTTGTTACTTTATTGGTTACTGTCCCTAGTGGTAGCAGCCAACTTCAGTTTAAAGCACAAACAGCAAACAATGGCGCTGTTGTTAGCACAGCGGCTAACTCAAATACAGTTATCGTAACTGATCCAACAGCAACAGTTGGGATTATAAATCTCCTTCCAAACTATTTTAATTTAACTACTAGCTATGAAAGTCAGATCATTACGGTAGCAAATAGCGGTAATGGTCCTATCAGCAGCCTGAGCGTTACCCCAAGCAACCCATTAACTGAGCTGAGCAATAATTGTCCTGCAACTATTGCAGCTGGTGCCAGCTGTCAATATGTCGTAACATTTAATAAAGCGCTACCTCAAGCAGGTACCAGCGGTATCACCGTTAGCTACAATAACCGTAGCAGCGCACAAAGTGCCACTGCTACGGTTAACTACACTGGAATTGATCCTGTAGCTGGTTTAACCATTAGCGGAGGTAATAATTCTAATTTTGACTTTACTACTCGTACCAGTACACCAACACAATCAGCACTAGTTACGCTAACTAATAGTGGCAATACGAATGAAAGTGGTTTTAACTTTAGTTCAATACCAAACTTTACTACTAATACCACTGGTATTACTAATGCATGTACTCAAGTAACAGTATTAGCTCCAACTGAAAGCTGTAGTGTTAATTTAGTCTATACTAACTCAACAGCTACATCTCAGGCTTCGACAGTGGTTCCAATCAGCTACAAATATGGTAAAAATGAATCAAGTGCAACAAGCAATATTCAAGTAACTTATCAGACTATTCAGTCAGCTGCAATTTTAGCTATCACGCCAAATCCAGCATCATTTACGGGAATCGTAAATAATGGAGTTGAAAGTTCTTCACAAATAGTAAATATCGCTAATAGTGGAGATGAATCAGCAACAGCAATTACCTCAACCATCTCGAGAACAAATTCAGCACTGTTTAGTATCGATACTACAGCAAGTGTAACCAATCCATGCGGCAGTGGCTTAGCAGCGGGCAAAAGCTGTAATCTAAGTGTTAAATTTGGACCAACAGCTAGAAACATCGATGCAGGAAGTGAGTCGGCAAGTCTGGACGTTAGTTATGTTCCGTACATCAATGCTACATCTATCACAACCTCTGCGGCTTTAAGTGGACAAGTAGCTGGTGCACAATCGGCAATCATAGCACAAGGTACAGCAATACCGAGCGGTTTTGCTGGTGGTACAGGGACTTCTCAAAATCCATATCAAATTCAAGTAAATAGTACAGCACTACCGTCAATTTCGTATACCATTAGAAATAATGGCCATGTGCCTGCAAATAACTTTTATGTCACAGGTCCTACAGGATCCGGCAAATGGCTACTAAATGCAGCCTGTGGTACTGAATCTACTCCTATCATATTAGCTGCCGGCGGTCAATGTATACTGACACTCACTCCACCTAACGTAAATATTGTTGGTACTGATTCTCTTGGCTTATCCTCTCGAAAGATGCACTGGATTGATCAAGATTCACCAAATGGGCAAGAACAACCATTAAACGGGCAACCTTATTATAATGTCTACCCTGCACCACAAATTGCCTTAACACCGACTGCGCCGTTAAGCATCACCCAAGGTGAAAGTGCGACTGTAACAGTTACGCTAACTGGTGGCTACAATGTTTCGGCGCAACCTGTTAGTTTGTCAGCACCGTCTGACCCATCGATCACTTACACAAATAATCCGTGTAGTGTGAGTACATTGCACCCAACATGTGCGATTAAGGTGATCACAACCGCGCAGACACCCGTACGCGACTACACAGTAACTGTAACCAATGCGGGCGACCTTGGTAGTGGAGCCCTCAAAACATCTACATACACCTTAATAATTGTTGGAAAGTTAATATTTGTGACTGAGTCTGGCTTTACAGGCAATCTTGGTGGAATATCTGGAGCAGATGCAAAATGTATGGCGGACAAACAAGCTATGGGCAAAGGCACATTTAAGGCAATGATAAGCGACGGCGTCAACAGAACTGCTACTCCGCAAGCAAAAGATTGGGTATTGAAACCCATTACACCATATTCAAACACCAATGGCGGTTTAATCGGGATAACTACGTCAGATTCGGTGTTCTCATTTGATTTAACTAGTATTTTTGGAACAAATCAAAGTTTAATGTATGGCACCTATGCTTGGACCGGGATATCAGGAGGATGGATATCTTCGTGGTTCAACTGCAACCAGTGGACATACGGGGGATCCTTTGATGGGAATAATTCCACACAAGGATTATTGGGTCTGAACACCTCGTTAACCGAGTTATCAATTGACTCCGGGATACTCTCAGCATGTGATATGTCGTCATGGTCATTTGGCACTATAATCAAAAGTCCGGGAGTAGCACCACTGTATTGTGTTCAACAGTAACTAATCTTTTCACTGCGCCGAAAGCACACTCAATCACTGCTTACTACGAGTAATTACAGCATGCAGTGATTGAACTAGATAATTTTATAAAGATATTATCAAATCAAGCAAGGTATTATTCCCTTAGGGAGTGCCTTGTCTTCATTACTTGGTGGCATAATGGTACTGAAACTGGATTTTGAAATGGAAAAATATAATGTATGCTATATCCGCTTTATGGATGACTGGTTAATATTGTGCAGCAATAACAGCATATAAAAAAGCAGCACATAAAGTGCTGCTTTTTATAAATAACGAAAGCTTACGCTTCTGATACCACGCTAATTTTAACTTTAGAGTGAACATCATGAT
>ERZ650309.27-NODE-27-length-75580-cov-6.243628_pt1 | contig 75580 bp, 60 predicted proteins | sample MGYA00376245_ERZ650309 | MGnify/ENA primary metagenome ERZ650309 (study PRJEB26733, sample SAMN07839294) | wastewater metagenome | biome: urban; feature: wastewater treatment plant; material: waste water | place: USA: North Carolina | collected 2016-04-26 ... | reverse complement strand
CATTGAAAGGCTCAGCTTTTTGGCTGGGGCCGAAAATGTATTTGTGGATAAGGAAGCACTGGAGCATTATGGTCATGATGAAACAGAAAGATTACTATTCCTTCCAGAAGTTGTTGTAAAGCCTATGAATACTGCAGCCATCAGTAGCATTATGCAATTGTGCCATGCGGAGCGTATTCCGGTAACCCCAAGAGGTGCAGGCACCGGGCTTAGTGGTGGAGCACTGCCACAGCTGGGCGGCATACTGCTGAGTACCGAAAAGCTCAATCAAATTATTGAGATTGATGAAAAGAATTTACAGGTTACCACAGAGCCTGGTGTAATAACAGAAGTATTGCAAAATGCAGTAAAGGAGAAAGGTCTTTTTTATCCTCCGGACCCCAGCAGCCGAGGTAGTTGTTTTATAGGTGGTAATATAGCCGAAAACAGTGGAGGCCCTAAAGCTGTAAAGTATGGTGTTGTAAAGGATTATGTACTGAATTTAGAAGTAGTACTTCCAAATGGGGATATCATAGAAACCGGAGCAAATGTGTTGAAAAATTCTACGGGTTATAACCTCACTCAGCTCATGGTTGGCAGCGAAGGAACATTGGGTATTGTAACAAAAATTGTATTGAGGCTTATACCATATCCAAAGTATGAATTGCTGATGCTGGTACCATTTAACCAATTGGAAAAAGCCAGTGAAGCAGTAAGTGCCATATTTAGAGCCGGATTTACACCCAGCGCAATGGAATTGGTAGAAATAGATGCACTTAAAATTGTAAGCCGTATGGTAGATAGCCATGTGGTGCCGGTTACGGATGAAATGCAAGCACATCTCATTATAGAGCTCGATGGAAACAATATGGATGTGCTGATGCAAGAAATGGAATCTATAGCAGCATTACTCGAAAACTATGATGCAGGGGAATTGTTTTTTGCTGATGATTCGCAGCAGAAAGCAGAGCTATGGAAATTGCGTAGGCGTGTGGCTGAGGCGGTTAAAATGGAAGGCTATACTATTGAGGAAGATACGGTAGTGCCACGTGCCTATCTACCACAGTTAATACATGGTGTAAAAGCACTTGGCAGGGAGTATGATTTTAAGCCGGTATGCTATGGCCATGCAGGTGATGGCAACTTACATATCAGGATAAAGAAAGAGGGCATTCCAAATAGTCATGGTAATGAAACCATGCAAATCATACTCAGAAAATTGTTTGAACTGGTACATAGCTTAGGCGGCACTATCAGTGGTGAGCATGGCATTGGCCTCATTCAAAAAAGCTATATGGATATTGTATGTAAAGAAGCCAATCTGAATATCATGCGTGGCATAAAAAAGGTATTTGATCCTCATCAAATTTTAAATCCGGGGAAAATTTTTGATATAGTGTAAATCAAAATCCATAATACTGAATGTTCTATTTTTACAAAAAATATTTATAATATGAAAATGAAATTTTCGATTTTATTTTTATTGATGAGCAGCTTCAATTTACATGCACAGGATAAGCGTGAAGGCGGTTTTAAAAGGGAAAATATTTTTTGGGGAGGATCACTCAATATTGGGTTAAGTACTGGGGTATTTCAAATAGGTGCAAATCCGGAAATTGGTTATTCGATTGCAAATTTTTTAGATGCAGGTGTGGTAACGAATCTAATATATGGCTCCATAAACCCAGATTATAATGAAGGTGTAAAACAGTCCAGCTTTAATTATGGTGCAGGAGTATTTTCAAGAGTGTATCCACTTGATTTTTTATTTGTTCAGGCTCAAGCGGAGCACAACTGGATCAGTTATCGACTTAAGGATGAGGTCACCAATGCTACGTTTAAAAATACACTACAAAGTAATAGTATCTTAGTGGGGCTCGGATATGGCAGGCGTAGTATAGGTCAAGGGGGTTCATACATTGTATTGCTATTTGATCTTTCTAAGAATTTAAACTCTCCATATATTGATGTATATGGAAACTCGGTACCCATAATACGTGGCGGATTTACTACTTATTTAAAAACAAAAAAAGAGCGAAATAAGAAGTAAAATAATTTGTACCTGTAGCAAAATTCAACTTTAAATCCTAAAATTTAATCATGATATTTCTACTGAATATATTTCTAATAACCCTAAGACAAACGCTACATTTCTATTAATTTGCATCTGTGAAATATTATATGATTGCCGGAGAGGCAAGTGGTGATTTACATGGCAGTAATCTGATTAAAGCCTTATCCAAATTAGATCATACCATAGATGTGCGCTGCTGGGGTGGCGATAAGATGCAGCAGGTCGGAGCCCATCTCATAAAACACTATCGATCATTGGCTTTTATGGGTTTTGCTGAAGTGGTAAAAAACCTTCCCGTCATACTAAAAAATATTCGTTTTTGTAAAAAAGATATTTTAGGCTACAAACCGGATATGCTCATTTTAATTGATTATCCCGGCTTTAATCTTCGTATAGCCAAATGGGCAAAAAAACAAGGCATTAAAGTTATTTATTATATAGCTCCACAGGTTTGGGCCTGGAAAGAGAATAGAATAAAAATGATGAAAAAATGCATTGATCAAATGCTTGTCATTTTACCTTTTGAAAAAAATTATTTTGAAGATAAATGGAAGTGGTCCGTAAACTATTGCGGGCATCCGCTACTGCCTGTATTACAAAACTTAGAAACAAATAAAACGCCCTTATCAGATAAACCAATTATTGCATTGCTACCCGGTAGTCGTAAGCAGGAAATACAAAAAATGCTTCCAGTAATGTTGCAGGTGAGTAAGCGATTTCCAATGTATCAATTTGTTGTAGCTCAAGCACCAGCTCAAAATGATGAATTATATCAAGGCTTTTTAGAAAACTATCCCGAAGTTTTATGTATCAAAGAAGATACATACAGGCTTCTAAAACAAGCCAGAGCAGCATTGGTAACCAGTGGTACTGCTACATTAGAAACGGCTCTACTGAGGGTTCCTGAAATTGTATGCTATAAAGGGAGTAATATCAGCTATCAAATAGCAAAAAGACTGATAACTATAAAGTATATATCTCTTGTTAATCTTATCCTGGATAAGCCATTGCTTACAGAGTTGATACAACATGATTTTAATGCAGATACACTTGCGGAATCATTGAAAGATTTGCTTACAAATAATACCACTATTCAATCTTTGCAACAGGGATACGATGAACTGCACAGGTCACTCAGCACAGGCCGAAATGCCAGTGAGCATGCGGCTGAGGTCATTATGCAGGCAGCCAATTGAATAGATTATGCTAGATTAAAAATATTTTCTATAAGAATTTTTTTGGCATTCATTCGAATAAAAAAAGCCCATATAGAAATACGGGCCGGATTGCTTTACAGCACATGAGAAAAATTTAAATCTACATTGAGATACCTTAATAATAGTAATATTACCTCGGACCTGTATAGGTAGCTACACAGGTAAGATGCCGTGGAGCCGAGGTGGTATAACCAAAATCCAAGTGATAAGATTTTGTGGCAGGATCATAATAATTGTCTTCCTCCACATAGGGATCAATAGGCAAATCATTACTTGTTATTTCAACTAAATTAGTAGCAGGATCTACTGTTAGAAAAAATGTAGAAGTAAAATTCACAGTAACATACAAAGGAACATTTATTGTATTTGTGGCAGTTGTAACGCCCTCCCATGTATTTACAAAATCACCAAAATATATGGGGTGCTCAAAATAACCCACCGATTCATAGATACCGTCATATTGATTTTTCGTAACAATGGAACCTACAGCAGTGTTGAAATTACCACTTATGGTATATCCACTTTGTACTATAGATTCTATACGAAAGCCAAACGCTATTGATTGCCCTATTATGTCTGAAGGTTTTATCTTTATTTGCAAAAATCCTGTCTTTGATCCCTTTGGAATGGTAACCACTGGATTCAGAATTTCATATAAAGAGGCATCCAAGATTTCATACTCAGTTTCATTTGCTGTATTGTAATCATCTACTAAGGTAGGGTCTAAAACCACATTCACTTGAATATCCTCGGTAGCATTGTTAGGAGTTGCCAATTGTACAGGTATGAAATTAATAGTTGTTTGATCATCCGAATTATCAATAGCCAACGATACGAAATTGGTATTGTTTTCCGCAGCAACTTTCAATTCTATAACCTTGGGATCACCACCTTGTGATGCTACAGATTGTAATGAGCCATTATCAAATGCGTCATCTTTCAAACAACTCTGCATGCTAATGCCTGCTATCAAAAACACTACAGCTATTTTTACATTTTTCATCTTTTACTTTTTATTGTTACAAATTATGGTTGCCAGAATAATTTAGAAGTGAAAGCATCTATTGTGCCTTCGGCTAATGCATTCTCACCGTTTGCCGTATATTCTGTTTGTGGATATAATAAGCGTAGAGGTAATGTTTCAGAAACTATACTTGGGTTATACGAAATATAGCCATCATCTTCACCCAGCATATTGATCCTGCGTAAATCACTCCATGCTTCTAATGCATCAATACCACATAGTGCCAAGTATTTTTGATACCCTATAAACTGAGCTTTTTCTAATGCAGATCCGCCTGCATTTGCCAAATCAGTAACGTCAGTGGCTGAGGCTATATATGCAGCAGCTTCTGCCTCGGCATCTGGTACTCCAAGCCATACAAATGATTCTGTGATGGCCTCATTCAAAGCGGTTTGTGCATCCCCTGCTATCCATCCACGTGCTATAGCCTCTGCTTTGAAAAATAGACTTTCAAATGAAGGCATCATCCACTGTGTTTGAGATGCACCTGTTGTAAATTTGCCACCCAAATCAAGATCTCCAATAAGGCCTGGTCCAAAATAAGATGCTTGTGTACCACTAAACAGTTCACCCGGGTCTAAGCCATATTCACAGCCATTATAATTTCCACCTACATCTTGAAAAAACCTGCCGATACGTGCATCACCAAATGCCTCAAACTGTGCTATGATATAAGCATTTGCATTCAGCGAAGCTGTAGCCCTTACGTAAGTGGGTGTGTAGCCATAATTTGTATAAAAAGGAGACTGTTTTAATAACTGATTATTGTATCCGGGGTTTACACCAATTGTTTCTCCAGCCTCCAATATCCCACCTTCTGCATCAATTTTTGCAATTTCCGCAGCTGGATTAAAACCGGCTACTTCAGACTGTCTGATTAATAAACGCAACTTGAGTGTATTGGCAAATTTGATCCACTTTGGTTGATCACCATTATTTACCACATCCACACTTGCAAAAGATATAGGAGCCGTTTCTTTCATGTAAATGATAGCGCTGTCTAAACTTTGTTGCAAGGCAGTGTAAATGGATGTAGCATCATCATACTCGGGCAATGGAAATTGTTTTTCCTTAAATGCCTGCGAATAGGGCACATTGCCAAACATATCCACCACTTCTTGAAAGAGCTTTGCAGATAAAATCATTGAAGCTGCCGCCAATACATTGTTGCCATTGGCCTGTGCTTTTTCTTTGGTAAGATACAGATCAAACAAAGCGTTATAATAAGAGGCCCAAATGCCATTACTGAAAGTAAAGTCTATATTATAACTTGTTTCTTGCTGCACCCTTGCATAGTCACCATTTGGGGCAAAATATCCCATCCAACGGCTTATAAAAGCGGATTGAGGGATTATGATTTGACCTCCAGCCAAATCAGCAGCTTGTGGAAATATTAACTCCGGTGTTATATTATCATCTGTAGGAATATTTGGATTTGAATTTACATCCAAAAATCCTTTTTTGCAAGATGCTGATACGACAACACATAGGGTGATAAATATTATTTTATGTACGTATTTCATATTTCTATTTTTAATTGATTAAAACTGTAAGGTGATAGATCCGCCAAACAACCTGGAAGCAGGAGATTGGAAGGAGCTGGCTACGCCAAATGTGTTTCCTACAGCATTAAAGTTGAATTCAGGATCGCCCCACTGATTTGATTTTGGAACAAACAAGAAAAGATTTTTTCCTACAACACTCACTGTTGCTTTTTTGAAGAAACTTTGCTTTCCAAACAGACTGCTTGGTAATGTATAAGAGATGTTTAATTCTCTCAATCTCCATGCTGCTGCACTTGCATAATAGTTTGTAGCAATACTTGTATTTGTGCTACCACCGGTCCAGAAACCATAATTTCCATCCTGCACTTGTATATTAGTGTTTGGCACATATTTACCATCTTCTAAATACACTGAATTTGGAAATACAAAACGCTCTCTGCCATAAGAAGCACTTCTTTCAGAAATACCTGCAAAGTCCATATCAGAACCTAATCCTGAATAGAAATTATGACCACCCTTATAATCCCAAGTCATGGTGATGGCAAAATTGCCAATGGTATATGAAGGTGTAAGACCTACAACCCAAAGGGGTAAAGTGCGGCCTGTGGTAACCAATGCTGGAGAAATACTTGGATAACCTGTTACAGGATCCACGATTACCTTACCAGTTGCCGGATCTCTGTTATAGTCTGTCAATTGAAACTGGAATGCAGGTCCGCCAACTACTGCAATATTATTCACCGTAGGTGAACTGGCAGATATTTGTGTGAAGGCATTTGTACCGGCAAGAACAACAGGCACATTGCCGAGTGTACTGGTTACTTCATTATTATTGTATGTAGCATTGATTTTAAAATTAATACTTCCCTTACGCATGCGAATCAATGGAGTAATTGCTAAATCCATTTCTACACCATAGTTTCTAAAGTCTGCGGCATTGGCCAATTCTGATGTATAACCTGTAGTAATTGAACGAGTAATGAGTAATACTTGATTTGTATTTTTTTGATCAAAATAGCTCGCTTCTAAATTGATTCTGTTTTTAAATAATCCCAACTCGGCACCAAACTCAGTAGTATTGACAAACTCGGGTTTTAGATTTTCAGAAGGTATAGTACCATTTGCTGTAAAGCCACCTATATTTCCATAAGGGAAACCATTTGGTTGGCTATATGTAGCTTTTGTAGCATAAGGAGCTAAGTTTACATTACCACTTTTTGAAACAGCTGCTCTTAATTTTAAATAAGAAATTTTGTTACTTGTTTTTAATGCTCCAATTGCATCAGACAATACTAAAGATGCATTTACTGCCGGATAAAAGAAGGAACGATTGTCTTCATTCAATCGGCTATCCCAATCATTACGACCGGTTACTTCCACATTTGCCCAACCTTTGTAACTGATACCAAATGATCCATAAGCAGACAATAATGCAGATACTGATTTGAAATTATTAAATGGTGCTGTTGGCACATTAGCATCGCCACTTTTTACTGATACATTATATAGGGCAGGTACCAATAGGTTATTACCACCAAGATTGATATCTTTTACTGTATTCTTTCTTATCATTCCACCAGCTATGTATTTAATCGAAAAATCTTTGCTTAAATCTTTATCGCCACTTAAAAAATAGTCTACATTGTAACGGGTTACAGTAGTTTGACCATCTGCTACATATCCTGGTCTATCAGAATATTGAGTAGAGTTTCGTGGTCTGCCATAGAAGCCTGAAGTCTGCGCCCAGTCTGATACTTCAACGGGTGCATTGGTACTTTGAAAACCTTGGAAAGACACATTTGTACTTAAGCGAGTACTTGCTCTAAGCCATGGGAATAATTGATAATTCAAATCAAGGTTTGCATTGAGGTCATCTTGCCTTCCGGTCTGACGAATATTATGTATGAGCCAATATGGATTAACTGAATATTCATTATAATAATTTGAAAAATCTGCAAACTTATTGTTCGGGTCATCATAGTCAAGTAATGGTACATTGCTTGGTGTTTGCATAACTAAGAAAAATAATCCACCATTGTATGCATCTGGAAATGTTGTTTGAAATGCATTTTCATTGACAACATTATAATTGGACAATACATAATTCAATCCATACCCTGCAGAAAATTTATCATATTTTTTGCTGCCATTAAATCTAAAACTGGTTCTGTGATTTTTATCATCAGGTACCAAGCCTCTTATGTTTGCATCTTCTATACTTACATAAAAATCTTCTCCTGCTATTGATAAAGAATTCTGGAAGGTAAGACCTGTATTCCAAAAATCAATTTTATCTTTATATCTAGCATTGCTATATGGCAATGTTTGTATAGAGCCATCTTCCAAAGGCACACCTATTGGTTGAAGTGAACCATCAAACCGAGAACCATACTGCTGATTTTCATAAGGCACATATAAATAATTACCGTAAGGATCTTTTAATTCGCCTGCACCTGCACCAAAATCTTTTTGAATTTTTGGAAAAAAAGATACACTGGTTGTTTGCACTGTACTACTAAAGGAAATAGTTGGATTTTTACCACCACGCTTTGTAGTAATGATGATTACACCATTTACCGCATCTGGTCCATAAATAGCGGCAGATGCAGCACTTTTTAATACAGTTATATCTTGCACATCATCTGGCGGAATAGATGATAAGAAACCTAACGGTGTAGGCGCACCATCTACTACCAGCATGGGTTGATTATTGCCAGTAAGTGAGCGAATGCCACGAATATTAATTTTTGAATTTTCAAAAACACCACTGTTTACAGTGGAAATATTTACACCTGATACTTTACCATTTAAAGCTTGCTGCACATTTACAGACTTGGCTTGCGTCAAAGTTTTATTGGACAACGAAGTGGTAGCATACCCTAAGTCTTTTGCAGACCTGCGAATACCCAAAGCCGTTGTTACCACTACATCTGTAAGATTACCGCTTGATTTTTGGAGAGTAACAGTTATAGTAGCATCTCCGGTAAGAATTACTTGTGATGTGTTATAATTTAGTGCTGATATCACCAACACATCACCAGATTTTGCCCCAATACGAAACACACCTGCGTCTGAAGAAGCTACTGAAATTTTTGTACCCTTAATTGTTATGGTTGCAAATGGTACAGTTGCACCGTCTTGGTCTTTAATTGTACCAGTAATTGTTTGTTCCTGTGCCCACATTAGCTGAGTGCATAGCATGGCCAGGAAGAAAAGTAATACACTTTTTTTCATTACACTTTTTTTAAATAATTTTAATAATAAATGTGATTGTTAGCACTGCTTCCGGGGGCAGTGCAATCATAAGAGAGCAGGTGTTGTTAAAATATGTTGCACCATTTATAACTTTTATATTTGATTTAGGGATGAACGGTAAAAAAAATTTGAAACTCAATGGCAGTGTAAGTTTTATGTAATTTTTTTCACAAAATTGATGAGCGATGCAGCGAATAATATTTTAAATGCAGTACAGTTTTTTAAAAAAAAATTTTGCATTATTCTTCTTTAAAAAAAGCTAATTCAACATAAATATATTTCATTTCAATTCAGATGGAATTCAAAAAAATTCAAAAAATAAATCACGAAATTGTTATCGTAAATTATGATAGGTCTATCCTTTTCACTTTCAATTAAATAATTCTTAAAGCAGCAAATTCTTTTATTCCTAATTTACCACCCTTACATTATTACCATGAGAATATTATTATTTTTTATTTTTTGCTTAATGTGTGCATCGCCCAAGGCACAAAAAAAATCAACTATTGCTACGGGTAGCAATGCACAAGAGGATAGCACTTATTTCAGTCAAACCAAATTTAGACAGGTAGGTCCATTTAGAGGCGGTAGAAGTGCGGCAGTGTGTGGCAGCTATAAAGATGTCAGTACATTTTATATGGGGTCAACCGGTGGCGGTGTTTGGAAAACAACAGATGGCGGCAACAATTGGAAAAACATATCAGATAAATATTTTGGGGGAAGTATAGGTGCAATAGCTATATCAGAATCAGATGAAAATATCATTTATGTAGGAGAAGGTGAAAATACAATGCGTGGCAATGTTAGCGAAGGTATTGATGGCATGTGGAAGTCCACAGATGGTGGAAGGACATGGATGAATTTGGGTTTAAAAAATTCGAGGCATATCACAAATATTATTATACATCCACGAAATCCAGACATAGCCTGGGTTTCAGTACAAGGACATCTTTTTGGTCCTTCGGAAGACAGGGGTGTTTATAAAACGATGGATGGTGGGAAAACTTGGAGAAAGACTTTGTACTCGGGCAATGCACAGGCCGGAGCAGTGGATTTGGTAATGGAACCCAGCAATCCAAATATTTTATACGCAAGCACTTGGCATGTAGTACGTACCCCATACAGTTTAGAAAGTGGGGGCACTGGTAGTGCATTATGGAAAAGCATGGACGGTGGGGAAACATGGACAAACCTCATGAATAAAAAAGGTATGCCTCAAAATGAAATAACAGGTATTATAGGTATAACAGTAAGTGCAACAAATCCTCAACAATTATATGCCCTTATAGAATGTACCAGCAAGGGATTATATGGTAGTGATGACGGCGGAGAACATTGGAAAAAAATTACAGACAATGCAGACCTTTGCCAGCGTAGCTGGTATTTTAGTAAACTCTTCTGTGATCCAAAAAATGAAAATACAATCTATGTATTGAATGTAGGGATGCATCGTAGTAGGGATGGCGGCAATTCTTGGGAAGAAATTTATACGCCACATGGGGATCATCATGATTTGTGGATTGACCCTGCCAATTCAAATCGTATGATTGTGGCAGATGACGGTGGAGCGCAAATTAGTTTTGATGCTGGTGCAAATTGGAGCACGTATTACAACCAGCCTACTGCCCAATTTTATAGAGTAAGTACGGACAATGCATTTCCCTTTCATATACTTGGCGCACAGCAAGATAATTCTACAGTACGAATGAAGAGTAGAAGTTTTGGGGGTGCTATTACTGAAAATGATTGGACTTCTACTGCGGGTTTTGAGAGTGGGTATGTAGTAGCCGATCCTTTAAATAATGATATTGTGTATGGAGGAAATTACCAAGGTTATCTTTCGAGATATGATCATAAAACAGAAGAAAACAGAAGCATTAGTGTGTGGCCAATAGAAGCTCTGGGAGATGGTGTTATTGCTGCAAAGTATCGCTTTCAATGGAACTTTCCGATCTTCTTTTCCCCACATAATCCGCATAAGTTATATGCCGCAGGCAATATGCTTTTTACAACAGAAAATGAAGGACAGAAATGGAATGCAATAAGTGGTGATCTTACTACTAATGATACCTCAAGACAGAAAAGTAGTGGTGGCCCTATTACAAAAGACAATACATCTGTAGAATATTATTGCACCATATTTACAGCTGCCGAATGTGCATTAGAAAAAGATGTATTGTGGACGGGTAGTGATGATGGGCTGATACATGTAAGCAAAGACGGAGGTAAGCAATGGAAAAATGTAACACCACCCGATGCGCCAAAATGGATGATGTGGAATTGTGTGGAAACAAGCCCATTCAATAAAGGCACAGTTTACTTTGCTGGCACCAGATATAAGTCTGATGATTTTGCACCATATCTCTATAAAACAACAGACTATGGCAACACATGGCAGCGCATCAACAACGGCATATCACCGCTGCATTTTACAAGGGTTATAAGGGCAGACCGCACCAAGAAAGGTTTACTCTACTGTGGTACAGAGTACGGCTTATATATTAGTTATGACGATGGCGCCAACTGGAAGCCTTTTCAACTCAATTTACCAATAGTTCCCATTACTGATATCACCATCAAAAACAATGATTTGATCATAGCAACACAGGGTAGAAGTTTTTGGGTGTTGGATGATTTATCAGCCGTGCAAAAAAGAATGGATGGCATTATGCAAAACGATTGGTTTGTATATCAACCCATGCCTGCATATCGCAGTGATGGATATGTGAGTCAGCACTCGGGAAACAATGGTACAAATCCTCCAAATGGTGTTGTGCTGCAGTATTGGCTTACAGAACAAAAAGCAAAGGAAACAATTGAAGTAAACTTATTCAATAATAAAAAGGAATTAATAAAAACCTGGAGTAAAACTGCTGAAAAGGAGGAAGATAAATTTCAATATGCAGCAGGTATGAATAAGCTCATTTGGAATTTAGAATATCCGGCTACAATAAAAATTGATGACTTAGTTATGTGGAATGGCTCAGAAATAAGCGGGTTAAAAGTGGCACCGGGTAAATATACTTTTCAATTGAAAACAAGTACAGATAGCACATTCAAAGAAGTTGAAATTTTAGCAAATCCAAATCAAAAAATGACCCAGGCAGATTATGATGCTCAAGTAAATTTTTTATTGCAGGTAAAAAATAAATTTAATGAAATACAAAAGACAATAAAAAACATACGCACACTGCGTAGTCAGATCAAAGATTTTACAAAAGATATGGATACAACTCAATATAAAGTAATTACTACTATGGCAGACAGTATTCAGAAAAAAATTACTGCTATAGAAGAAGCTCTGTACCAAACCAAATCAAAGAGTCCGCAAGATGTATTGAATTACCCCATTCGAATCAATGATCAAATGGCAAGTATTTACAACTTTGCATCAAGTGGCAATACAGCTCCACCACAACAAGCTTATGATGCATTTGCAGAATTAAGTTTGAAGGCAGATAAGTACCTGCAATCTTTTGAAGCTATCAAGCAAAATGATTTAGTATATCTTAATCAATTGATACATGAAAAAACGGTTCCTGTTATTAGAATGGAAGCGGAGGATTAATAAAATCTGATGTATGCATATTGCCCGTGTATCAACTTTTAAAAATAATAAACAAGCAGTTCATTTTTTTAATGAATGGCTGGAGCAATTAGAAGCACTCAATCAAGTAAAATATAAAAAAATTATTGTCCAAACCGAGTTGGGCAACACTGTAGTTTGGTCATGCAATCATGAGCAAAAAAATCTACCTGCTATTGTGCTCTTTCCAGGGTTTAGAACAAGTGCTTTGTTCTGGGATTTGGATAATGTACTGGCACCGCTGCGCAATGATTTTCGTGTGTATATGGTTGAAACCAATGGTCAACCTTCTTTAAGCAATGGAGCCTCTCCGGATGTACGTACAGATGATTATGGTATATGGGCAGCAGCAGTATTGCAGCAATTGCATATATCAACTGCAACCATTGCCGGTGTGTCATTTGGCGCATTTGTATGCAAAAAGCTTTGCATGGTAAATCCATCAATAGTAAAGCATGCTGTACTCATGAATCCCGCAGGGTTGCAACAATTTTCACCCAACTTTAAGAATCTATATTACAATGCGCTTCCTGTATTGAGTACCACAGAAAAAAATGTATCAAAATTTTTAGAAGAAGCCATATTTTTTAAAGACAATCATGTTGTATCGCCACAGGCATTTAAACTGCTCATAGATTATGAAATGTTTGCTATCAGATATTTTAATAACCGATCACAGTTCCCTTATGTAATGGGCAAACAAGAGCTTCAAAGAATAAGTTCACTTACACACTTAGTGCTTGGTGAAAAAGATATTTTATTTCCATATAAAAAAACGATTGAAGCCGCAAAAAAAAATATAAAATCATTGGGCAATATTCATGTGTTACAGAATACCGGGCATGGTATTGAAACATCGCCAACAGCAATTGAAAAATTATTGCAGATAGCTATTCAGGAATCAAGTTTGTATTAATTCTGATAATAAAATAAAACCCGATAAAATAATTTTGCTTAGCACTTATCGCTACTCGTACTAAAAAAATCATGGTTGACTTTTCATTTTTTCTTGCTATATAATTGTAAATTGAAGGGAATAAGTTTCCTGAAATAAAGTTCATCAATAAGATGATGCCTCAATATTGTTTACAGACTTATCTTTCCACCAAAAATATTTATATGTTTCAAAATAAGACTGTTTTTATTACAGGTGCCAGTAGAGGTATAGGTAAAGCTATTGCAATGAAGATGGCCGCAGAAGGAGCAAATATCATCATTGCCTCAAAGAGTACAGAAGAAGATCCACGATTGGGTGGCACCATCTTTTCTGCTGCCGCAGAAATGGAAGCCGCTGGTGGTAAAGCTATTGGTATAAAAACAGATATACGTTTTGAAGAGCAAATTGCTGCTGCTGTGCAGCAAGGTGTAGAAGCATTTGGAGGTATTGATATTGTCATCAACAACGCATCAGCTATTCAACTTACCAATACAGAACAAACTCCTGCAAAGCGTTTTGACCTGATGCATGACATTAATGTAAGAGGTACGTTTTTAGTAACACAACATTGTATTCCATACTTGAAAAAAAGCAGTAATGCACATATACTCACACTCTCCCCACCTATAAATATTATTCCAAAATGGTTGGGCCCACATGTGGCTTATACTTTGAGTAAATTCAATATGAGTATGATGGCACTGGGATGGGCAGAAGAACTGAAAGCTTATCCAATTGCTTCAAATGCTTTGTGGCCAAGAACTACGATTGATACAGCTGCTGTGCGCAATTTATTGGGTGGTGAAATGTTGGCTAAAATGAGTAGAACCCCTGCTATATTATCAGATGCAGCATATTATATTTTAAGCAAACCTGCACAATCCTGCACTGGGCATACTTTTATAGATGAACAGGTGTTAGCTAAAGAAGGTATCACAGATTTATCTGGTTATAGTGTGGTACCAGGTGCGCAGCTTTACCAGGATTTATTTGTTTAATGAAATGTTTGAAATTGACTTTGTAAATTTCCTTTCAAATCTCAGGTGTAATTTTTTCTGCAATAATCCACAAGCCTTTCAACTGCTTGCTCTAATGTTGTTTCTTTTTTAGCAAAGCAAAAACGGAGTACTTTATTATCTTCTCCTGTTTTATAGAAGGCACTCATAGGTATGGTAGCTACACCTGCATGTTGTGTGAGTATTTTTGCAAATTCCATATCCGGTTTATCTGAAATTTTATTGTACTGATAGCATTGAAAATAACTTCCATAACTGGGTATTGGTTCAAAGGCAGTTGATTGCATAAGTTGCTGAAAATAATCTCTTTTAGACTGTATAAATTTGCCCAATGATAAATAAGCATCTGTATCTGCTAGATATTCAGCCAACCCATACTGCATGGCACTATTTACACTAAATGCATTGAATTGATGAACCTTTCTATATTCATGCATAAGAGAAGGACTACTGATGCAATAGCCCATTTTCCAACCCGTACAGTGATAGGTTTTACCAAAAGAAAAACAGACAAAACTCCGCTCCATCAATGCAGGATATTTTAGAATGCTGAGGTGCGGTTTGCTATCAAAAATTAAATGCTCATATACTTCATCACTAATAACAATCAGGTTATGCTTTTGGACCAATAAAGTCAAAGCTGCAATATCATTTTCATCAAGTACGGCACCAGTGGGATTGTGTGGTGAATTTATAATAATGGCCTTTGTGCGATTAGAAATAGCATCAGACACTTGTTGCCAGGGAATACGATATTTAGGGAATGATAAAGCTATACGAACGGCCTTTGCACCATTAACTTCTATATTGGGTATATAACTATCATAAGCCGGTTCAAATACGATTACTTCATCACCCGGCTGCAGAAAACAGGTAAGTGCTGTGTATATTGCATAGGTGCCTCCGGGTGTTATCGTAATTTGCTGATCAGCATCAATATCATTAGAGTACAGATGCTTTACTTTATCCGATAGGCGCTGCCTAAGTATGGGCAAACCATTTGTATGCACATATTGATTACCGCCATCCTGCATTGCTTTATACACTAAATTAATGAGTGAATCACTCATTGTAAAATCTGGAAAACCCTGACCCAAATTGATGGCATTATGCTGCTGGGCCAATTGACTCATCACAGTAAAAATTGTGGTGCCAGCCTCAGGAAGTTTTGAAGAAACCATAAAAAAATATTAGCAATATAATGGCAACATAATACTCTAAAAATTCTAGTTTGAAATTTGTTGAATAACTATCGAATCAATTGTACAGTGCCTTTTTTCCGAACAACATTTCCCAAATAAGTAATGGCTTCTGCAATAAACACATAAGTGCCTGATGGTTGTTTAACTCCTTTAAATATGCCATCCCATCCTTCATTTAGTTTATTGGTCGTAAACATTAATTGACCCCACCTATTGAATACACTAAAATAGTTAAGCTGCTTCATCCCAATAACAGATGGCTTAAAATAGTCATTTAAGTTATCATTGTTCGGTGAAAAAGCAGTAGGTATAAACAAGTCCGGTTTTGTTTGGAATACGGTAACGGTTATGCTGTCTGTAGCAATACAACCTTCAGGAGAAATTGCAGTTAAAAGATAACTAATTTTTTTTGTACCTGATTGATAAATGCCGACAGGGTTTCCAATGGTTGGATCACTCAAATAAATGGGAGGTGTCCATTCATAAGTAGTACCACCTGTGGCATTGAATTGCAAAGGTTGTTGAATGACAACTGTTGTATCCTTGCCTGCATTGGCTATAAGTTTTGGAATGACTGTAACAAGTGTAGAATCAACACCTGGCTTTGGACATCCTTTGGTATCATAAGCATAGAGAAAATATTTTGTGGTGCTTATAGGTCCCGCTGTTGGGCTCAAAGTATTTGATTGCACAAGCGTTTGATTTGGTGTCCATGTGTAGCTGCTTCCATCTGAGCTGGCATTGAGCTGCACAGATTTACCAAAGCATATTGTAGCCGATTCCCCGGCATCTGCTATTGGGTAGGGCACCACACTAACGATTACAGAAGCGTTTGTCATACAAGATCCCACAGAAGCTTCTAAATTATATTGTATATCCTTCCCGGGAGTTGCAGTTGGCTCTGCAATATCTGAGGCACTCAAATCAGTAGATGGTGACCAAATAAAGTTGATGGCATTTGTATTATTTCTAATTAAAATTTGATCCGTTTTGCAAATGACCGTATCTGGCAAAAGCTCGGCTATCACTTTATCTACAACTTTTACATTTATGGTTAATGAATCTTTACAAGCCCCATCATCCACACGAATTTTATATTCTGTATCTATTTTTGGAAAAACCTTAGGCGTCGCTGTATTGGCATTTAAAATATTATAATTAGGAGACCACGTGTATTGGGGATTTGGAGTAATGGCAGTGACTGATAAATCCAATGAATCTACGGAACAGATGACTGTTTCTGCAAACGGTACTGATAGTTGTGGCCCCGGTGTTATTGGTAATACATATTCCAATGAATCTATACAGCCTTTACTGGAAAAGGAAAAAAGCTTTACTTTTTTTTCCCCGGTTGTTACAAAAGTGTATGATGGATTTTGAAAGTTAGAGACATCAGTTGAAAGTCCTGTTTCACCAAAATCCCATGACCAAGCAACTACAGTACCATATTTGACTGTGGTGAGATCGGTAAATTGATATGGAGCCTGTATACAGCTGCCATTTACTGAAAAATCGGTATTAAACCCAGGATATATAGCCACCAAGGCAGAGGCTGTTTTTGTACATTCCTCACCTCGGTTTGCAATAACAGTAATGGTATAAATGCCGGTATCCGGGAAGCTATAAATCGGATTCTCCTCTAAGGAGGTATCGGCATCGGTGCTAGTAACACCAAAATCCCAATAATAGGAGTTGATTAATCCCAAAGGATCAGGTCTTATATTTTCAAATTGAATTGTATTGGAATTACAATTTATGTAATTTACTACTAACCCACCACTGTTAAATTGATCATCTTGTAATTGAACTTCGGGTAGGCTGCAATTATTTACTTTGAAGGTAAAATCTTTTCTATGTTCAGCAATGACTTTCCCGTTTCTCCATTCATAACATACTACACATACCACATAGTCCCCGGTGACAGGAGCTATTCCACTTATAGTACCAGTTGTAGGATCAATGGTTACAGTACTACCCATAGGCTCTATAGCACTATAGGGAGGTTCATAACCAACCGCTTCAAAATTAAAAGATTTGGGTGCTTCATCTATGGCAGAGGTAAATTCACCTCCATCAAAAGCTGCCACAAATTCATAAGAAAGTGTGTCGCCATCGATATCAGTGGCACCCAGATCAAACTTAAAAAAAGATTCCTTGCAGGTAATAACTGTGTCTTTCAAATTAAAAACCGATGAGCTATTAAAATCGCCGGGCAAGATTTTTGACCCGGGAATAGTTGCTGTATAAGTAGAGCCCGGAATAAAACTCAATGTTTCTGGATCAGGGCCAAGATTATCATTTTGCGCCCTACAACAAGTTTGATAAATAAGGACGTAGCCAACGTCATTATTATTTAAAGTAACTGTACCACTATATGTATAAGCCTCATAACTCACCTCCGGCTTACTGGAAATACAAGAAGGATATGTGGTCAGCTTAATAATCTTGGATTCAGTCTTATTTATTTTGATATCAGTAATTTTTGTGAAGGGAAATGCGTTTTCAAAGACTGATATATAAACGTACGCTGGCAAGCAGGCTATACTCCCACTTGTGCCACAGGCTTTTGTAGCATCCCTAAAAAGCCGGGCAGATAATTGGTATCTACTAGTATTGGTAGCTGCTCCCGGTCCTAAATACTGATAAAAAAGTTCACCCCCATTGATATGCCCTGCAAATAAGTCTGTGCAGAAAAAAAACAACACGGATAATATGATAGGTATGCGCTTCATGGTAGGACTGCAATATTAAGCATAAAAGATTCAATTGTTTTCAATAATTCCATAGGCTGCTCCCACATGCCCATATGCCCGGTAGATTCATAAAATACCACTTGACTATTATGAGGCAAATGTACCTGCTTGAATACATCAGTAGGTGGGGAGGCAATATCTTCACTTCCTATAACAAAAAGTATAGGGATGCTACTTTTTTGAAGAACAGCACACCTGTCTTTTCGCTGCATCATTATAGTATAATATTGCCGTAGAGCCGAAATACTAAATTGTGCACTTCGTGCAATGAGCTCGTCCACCTGCTGCTTATGATCCATTTTAAACTCAGCACCAAAAAGATTCGGAATGGTATTTTTGAGAAAAGCAAAAGCGCCATACTGTTCAATGGCTTCAATACCTCTAAGCCTAACTCCTTTTTTTTCCTCGCTGTCTGCAAAAGCTGTTGAATGTATAAGCCCAAATCCTTTTAATTTTTCGGCATACTTTTCAGCAAATGCAAGTGTGATATAACCACCCATACTATGGCCAAGCATTACTGTTTCATTGAGGTTTGCATCATCCATTAATGCCTTAAGTACTTCTGCAAAATCTTCAATACTTTCTAAGGCCCCATTATAAGCAGACAAGCCGCTACCCGGAAGATCCGGAATAATAATTGTATATTGCTTGGATAACTCTTCAATCTGATGTAGCCAAATTTCTCCATCCTCACCAAATCCATGAATAAGCATGATAGATTCAACGCCATTACCCAGTATTGAATACGAAACTTGATTGCCCCTGTAAAGAAATGATTGCCGCATATTCAGGATATTTTTTTTGCACTATGTGCAATATATCGATTGAAAAGCAATAGTACAAATGGAGCAATTGCAATATTCAATTCCTGCGGCCACCAAAACCATCCTACCAATAGTAAGCCGCTTAAAATTGCCATTGCCATAAAATAATACCTCAACCAACTATAGTTCCTTTTCAATAAAAAACCAATAAAAAAATTGAGCGGAAAAGCCCATATCAAATTCCAATTATTCTGACAAACTGTATGATCTGTACCCCACCACATAAATAATAATATAATGCCAAGTAAACCAGATATTAGCATGAGTAAAGCATCAACGATAAATGCAAATTTTCCACCGGAAATTTTACAACAGAAATACAACAGCACACAAAATATTGCTATTGCAATTAACGGTGTATAAGTACTACCTGTAGCTTCAGCCGCACCACCCTTCAATATAGTATTTGTGGCAGGGGTAATCAAACGGCCTGATGCAGTAGCTAATGATAGACCTTTCATAAAAAATTCAGGGAGGAAATAACTGCTTTGAATGGTTACAGGTTCATCTAATTTGCTGCCAAGCAATATATCAATACCCAATTTACTCCAGGGCTGATGGCCTTTGTCCAAGTATTGGTGTATCAGATTTCGGTGTGTAGTACCTGCATCCACTACAGAGCGAACATTTGCCGCAGGCTTTATGTTTTTTAAAATAATATCTCTAATTCGTGTCGTACAATTGTCCAACAGAAAATCATATTTATAATAAAGATTTTCAGTTTTGAGGTTATAAGCAACAGCTTCCAAAATGGCTTTTTTATCTGCGCAGTTCGCATCCAAAATTTGCTCATATACTGCTCTGCCGGAAGCTTGATATTCATACATAAATTCCGGCATGGTCCAAGCAGACACATAATACAATAATTTGCCCCGCATGAAATCGGTATAAAATCCCGGCTGTGTAAAATCAAAAGTACCCCAATTATAAACTACATCTCGGTGGGCAGCTGTGTCCGTTATCCTGAGTGCAGTGTGTCCAAATAGTGAATAGAGTTCCTGCCCGGGAGCACAAGTTAACACACTGATACGAATCTGGCAAATGCTATCTGACTGTGACATTCCTCTATTGCCAGTAAAAGCCAAAATTATAATGAACAACCATTTTTTCATCTGGTAAAAATAAGTGCTGATGTTATTTGCCCCAGCATTTTCTATCTAAATTGATTAACCAGCATCCGGTAAAATGATGTACACTTAGCATCACAACTTCGGCCCACTGCATGCTTATCTTTTATAGCCCTATCTTGTAGCCCTAAATCAATACCATGCAGCATTGGAAAATTAAGTTGTCTTTATTTCTGAATTATTTTGTGTTTGCACAATTACTCAATAGTGTGGGCACTGTGATATTGTTGGTGCAAAAAAGTTTTAGTATTGGTGAATCTGCCGCATCTGTACTGGAGCCATTTAAGGATATGAGTATTGCCATAGTATCATTTTTAGTTACCTCATTTATAACAAGAATTGGATATAAAAAAGCAATGTTGATTGCATTGGGCGTTGTATCTATTATATGCTTCGTTATGCCCTTTACAAACAGCCTCGTAATGGTGGAGTTATTATTTGCCAGCATAGGCTCCGGGTTTGCATTGATAAAAATGTCAGTATATGGTGCCATTGGCCTCATCACAAAAAATGAAAAAGAGCATTTGGGCTTAATGAGCTATACGGAGAGTTGTTTTGGTATTGGTATAGTGGCAGGATATTTTACATTTCCATTATTCATAGATAGTTCCAATCCAGCATCGGTATCTTGGCTCAATGTATATTTCTTATTGGGGGCATTATCCTTGATTGCACTTTTGTTGTTATGGATTAGTCCGTTGGATGAATCTGAAGCACAATCAAATGCAGCAGAAAATAGGATCGATTTTGCTGCCATGTTTAAGTTAATGGGACAGCGGGCAGTAGTCGTTTTTTTGGTGTGTGCATTCATTTATGTACTGCTGGAGCAGAGCATTATGAGTTGGCTACCAACATTCAATAACAGTGTTTTAAAACTATCAGAAATACTTAGCATACGTATGGCAAGTATATTGGCTGGCTCTATAGCTGTGGGCAGATTGCTGGCAGGATTTGTATTGCAAAAACTAAAATGGATTTATGTACTGATGGGCTGCATCATCATTGCAGGAATACTCGTGTTAGTCAGTATGCCGATTATTAAAAACTTTCAAGCTACCTATACTGGAAATGGTATTGATAAACTATCAGATGTGCCTTTGGTAGCCTTTATTTTCCCGCTGATTGGTTTGGTACTCGCCCCTATCTATCCTGCATTAAATTCGGTAATACTTAGCACTTTGCCAAAACCAAAACATGGGTTTATGGCAGGGCTCATTATCGTATTTTCTGCAATTGGTGGCAGCTTGGGTTCTGTTATTACCGGCAAAGTATTTCAGCAATATGACGGTTCTACGGCATTTTATTTTTCAATCATTCCCATGGCGCTATTGCTCATAGCAATGGTTACTTTTAATAAGCTGCAACAAAAAGATGTTGTGTCTGGCAATATGAAATCTGTGGGTCATTGACCTTGCTTAAATCCCTACTTGATCTATGTATGCTTTGGCTATAAGTTCTGCCCTTTCCCAATCATGGGGTGTGTCAATATTTACATACCACTGTGGTGGGGAAGGCAGATGAGTCATCTTATTTCCGTAGAATGTTTTTCTCCCCTGCACACAGGTTGTTTTCACGATATATATACTGCCATCCCTGATGTATGCTTCCGGAAGCAATTGTCTTTGAGCAATCATTTCTTCGTTGCCGCAGGCATGCACTAAAAAATCATGCTCGGTTTTTTTAAACACCCAATTCGGATGATAGGTATGCGGCACCGGCTGCGTGCTGAAAAGTGTATCCGCATTTGTATCTATAAATTTTTTTATGCAATCATCAATAAATCCCGGCAGGCGAAAAGGTGAAGTAGGTTGCAATAAACAGATGGCATCAAAAAAAATATTGTTGCTTTCAAAATAGTTCAAAGCATGCACCACCACGTCAATCGAAGGTGTGCTATCCAGCGCCAATGCAGGAGGCCTTATAAATGGTGCTTGTATCCCAAAAGATTGCACTGATGCTGCTATGGCTTGGCTATCTGTACTGACTATGCAGGTACTTAGCAGAGCAGATTTTGCCGCACTTGCTGCCGTATAATGTATCAAAGGATGACCTTGTAAAAGCTTGCTGTTTTTACCCGGTATGCCTTTGCTGCCACTACGTGCCGGTATGATGCCAAGGATTTTCATCAATCCACATTTTGTATTGAATCACACTTCACTAAAACATGATTTTTTTATGAAAGCGCAAAGGTACGGATGCCAGTACTGATGCAATATTTTCTCCGGCATGCCCATCACCATACAAGTTGGAAGATGGAGGTCTTTCCAACATGATGCTATGATGTATTGCCAGTTGAATGGCTTCAAATTCGCAGGGCACATCGCATACATTCACAGCCCTGTCTCTATCTTGCTGTCTGTTGCCAATATTGATGACCGGCACACCCAGGTAGGCACATTCCCTGATGCCAACACTACTATTACCCACAAAGCATTTTGCATGATACAAGAGTTTCAAAAAATCATCGGGCATCATATTTTTAAAAAAATGAAATTGAGACAATACATTGTTTTCGCGGTATGCACGTATGCCTTGTGAAGTGCCATCTGCACCTGCATCCACATTTGGCCAAAACCATAATACGGGTAATGCTTGCTGGTGCAAGGCTCTCAAAGTAATGGAGATTTGCGTTTTTGCCATTTCATATTCGGTAGTAACCGGATGCTGCATTACGACAATATAACCATTACTTAAATCGGGCATCATGCCCACACCGCCATATTTTTGATACGGATCAAAATCGAATGATGGATTTTGTAATACAGATTTTGCAATATCTATTGAAGGGCATCCTGTATTGAATACATAGGCCGGGTCTTCGCCCAATTTTATCACTCTTTGCCTTGCGGCATCGGAGGCGGTAAGATGTATATCTGCAAGCTTTGTATTGGCATGGCGCACCTTCTCATCAATATTTCCTGTTATTTCCCCGCCCTGCACATGTATGAGTGGAATATTTTGATAAGCTGCCGCAATGCTGACTGCTATTGTTTCGTATCTGTCTGCTACCACCAATACGGCATCCGGCTGTAGGTTTTGAAAAACAGTACTGAGTTCTATCAAACCCAAGCCTGTAGTCTTTGCCATTGCTGTTGGGTTTTCTCCTTCAATCAGCATCAATACTTTTTCATGTACAGGTATGCCATCTTGCTGCAAAATGGTGCTCATATCTCCATATCTACTGAGTAATGCTGAGCCGGCTAATACCACCTGTAGTTCCAAATCAGGATGCTGTTGAATAGCTTGCAGTGCAGTTTTTATCCTGCTATAACTTGGCCTTGCTGTAATGGTAACACAAATTTTTCTTGGCATTTATTCGGGGTTTAAATCTGCTACATTCAAAAAACTCCATTGCTGTTTTTCATGTAATAATTTTCTGCCAATTATTTCTTTATATCTGCCTGCGGCAATGCCCATATCTGAGGGCTTTTTTGCTTCCAAATGTTCAAATTGTAAGACAGTGCCGGCAGGTAAGTATTGATTAACTGCCAAAGATTTTTCAAACATAGATTTTATATCTTCCATTGCCGCTAATTCATTTTTATCAACCGGATGTTGCATTGCTTTTTGTACAGATGATATACCAGTAGTCAATTGTTTTACCTTGTGCATGGGAATGGACGATGTAGCATCTGGTCCAAACATACCCTGATCAAAAACGACATGAAACTCAAACAAATCAGCACCCAAAGCCGCCGCTGCCATACATGCAAAAATATCTCCACTATGATCTGAATATCCTATAGGTATATGATACCTTTCTTTCATCATACTTATATTATTCAGCCCCCACTGCGTGGGCAATGATGGATATGCAGTGGTGCATTGCAAGAGGGAGACGTGAATATTTTTTTCTTGAAATATTTGAATGGCCGCATCTAATTCATTCCAGTTGTTCATGCCACTTGAAAGGATGACCGGCTTTTTTGTAGTAGCAATTTTTTCTAACAATAAATGATTGGTTACTTCGCCAGATCCAATTTTATATTGCTGCACATTTAAGACTTCCAAAACATCTACTGCCGCATTTGAAAATGGAGAACAAATAAACTCCATACCATCCGCTTCGCAATGGGCTTTGAGCGTTCTCCATTGTTCCAGCGAAAACTCCATGCGCTTCCAATAATCAAACCGAGTAGCATCTTCATAACTAAATGGTATCCTAAATGGCTCAGCACTGCTGCTTTCTGCATTAGCTATATGCAGCTGAAATTTTATAGCTTGCACGCCAGTATTTTTTAAGGCATTGATGTATGCATGAGCCATGCCCAAACTACCATCGTGTGCTTGTCCAATTTCAGCTATTATCATGAAAAATTTTTACTTGCTATTTTTTTAATCTGAGGATAGAGCAATCGCTTTCTTCTTTAATAATTTCATTGCCGAGCAGTCCTAAACCATCAATTTCCATTTCAACAATATCGCCCTCTTGCAGCCATTGCTCTGTATAGTTTGGATCATTGAATTTTCCGGTGCCATTTAATTCCAAAAAACATCCCGTGCCCACGGTACCACTTCCTATTACATCTCCTGCATGAAGCGTAACACCGTAAGATGCTCTTTCTATTATTTCTGCAAAGGTCCAGTCCATATCTCCTATATTACCTTCGCTTACTGGTATGCCATTGACCCGGCATTTCATGGCGAGGTTCCAGCTCTTTCCTGTGTGATTTTCTTTGGCAGGTATTTCAAAAGCTGCTAACTCATCTAAGGTTACTAACCAAGGTCCTATGACGGTTGAAAAATCTTTTCCTTTTGCAGGGCCCAGGTTGAGCAGCATTTCTTCCATTTGTAAACGCCTTGCACTCATGTCGTTCATGATCATCAAACCACCAATATATTTATCGGCATCTGCCGCAGCAATATTTCTTCCTGTTTTACAAATAACAATAGCTGCTTCCAATTCAAAATCCAACTTTTCAAAATGATCCGGCATACAACTGATGGCTCCCGGCCCTTGTATGCTCTGGTGATTGGTGAAATAGAAAATTGGGTATTGATCAAACTCAGGAATCATGGGTACATTTCTGTTTCTACGAGCTGCTGCCACATGCTGTCTAAATGCATATCCATCCCTACAACTGGTAGGAAAAGGTACAGGTGCCAGCAATGCCACATCAGCTAAGGGTATGGCCATATTTTCACCCATTCTACCATCTACAATGGCTTGATGTACAGATTGTGCAATGGGAAAATTTTCATCCCAATAATTTAAAAACATATTCATGGCACCGGGCAGTTCCGGATGCATTAAATCTGCATCATATACATGTTCATTATGATAAAACGCCAATTGATCATGGCCATCTTTTAAATAAGATACAAGTTTCATTAGAATCTATTTGGTATAATTTGAATGGCTGCAAATAACAAATAGTTTTTTGAAATGAGGAAAAGGAATATGAATGAGGAAATTCTTTTTTGATCTTTAGAAGAATAAAGTGCCTATTCATTTCCTATTGAATAATTATTTTTTTGGTAAATGATTTTTTTGAAACCACTTCTTCTGCTTTGATATAATACATGCCACGGGGCAAAAATTGTGGTAGTTCATAAGAAATGATACTATTTGTGTTTGCTACATCATGGGCTTCATAGTGCAGTAAATGATTGCCCTCATCAAAGAGTAAAATTTGATATTGCCCTACTTGTTTCACTTGTACATTTATAATACTACCTGCAATGGCTGGGTTTGGATATACTTTTAAACTATCTGTGGTAAAAGTATTTTTGATGGTGGATAACAATGTTTTTTTTAATGGTGGCTTTTGAACTGTTACCACCACACCTAAAGTCTCACATATTAGCATTGACTCTATTCTATTTAAAACTATTGTTGCGTCGCTTTTAAAAGTTTCTGGAGCAAGTGTTTTTGTTTCAAAGCCAACTGCGGCAATAACAATTCTTGTATTAGGCAATAATTTGCTCGTGTCAAATTTGAATATGCCGTTAATATCTGTTTGAATGGTGTAATGTGATGCAGATACTTGTAGGGTAGCGAAAGGAATAGCCTGGCCTGTATCATCTACTACCTTACCTTCAATGATTGCGTTGGATTCTATTTGTACAGCAATATCGCCCATTATTTCTGATACTGATTGCTGAGTTGTATATACGGTATCTCCTTTTACCAAAACATCTTGCGAACGGCTCTTATTAAACAGGAGTAGGAGTGGCATTGCAATGGCAAGCCACCGGCTTTTTTTCTTGTTCTTTTCAAGCGGCTGCAGTGGTCTTGACAACTGGTCGTTTGCAAATCTGCCGCATACACCGGTTTTGCTTTTGTTTAAAAATTCCAGGATTTGATTATCGCTCAGCAGGCTAAAATCAATGACTTGTTTTGCACAGGCATTACAAAATTTTCCTTTTTCTGTTGGGTTCATTTGATCCCAATTTTCATGACATGGCTTAGGCACATAAACGGTAAGCGATTGTTGCTGCTGCATAACAATAATTTTTGACAGGATGCAAGAAGCTACTTGATTCCATAAAGTATGAATACGTTCTTTCCCATTAATATTGAGCAATGGCTACAATCAACATCAATGCATACTATAGCGTGAGGGATTGAAGTGGAAAACCCGCAGCGCAGCGAGGATTTGTAACGAAAGCCCGACCCGCAGGGGCACGCCCAAAAAATTTCTTTTCTCATGAGTTAAAATATGCCATCTATCTGCATGCAATAATTTATTCCTATTATTGTTTCGTCTATGATGAAATACTTTCTGATGTTTATATTTTGTAGCATGTGCAGCCTGAAGGCCATATCGCAGCTATCAAATATTCGCCAGAAAAAAATTGCTGCTTCTGGAATTATCCAATTAGATAGTAATAGTATGGTGCCCGGCACCCTGTTTATGCCCGGTGTAGATAGTACATATTATACCATTGATTATACGAATGCTTCATTAACCTGGCTCAAACCCTTTTTGAATGACAGCATCTCCATACAGTATCGAAGTTTTCCTTTTAGACTTGGCATGACTAAGCAACGATTTAGGTTTGATAGTATTCAAAATAATTTTATTCCTATACAGCCAACTATTGCCAGTAGGCAAAATAGGGATGAAGGCCTTTTTAATTTTGGTAAGCTCAACTATAATGGTAGCCTGGGCCGCAGTATAAGTGTGGGAAATAATCAGGATGCTGTTTTTAACTCGCAGTTAAACATGCAACTGAGTGGATATATAGGTGATAGTATTTTGCTGGCAGCTGCTATTACTGATAATAATATTCCAATACAGCCCGATGGCAATACACAGCAGCTCAATGAATTTGACCAAGTACTTCTACAGTTTAAAAAAGATACATGGAGTTTGGATTTGGGTGATATTGACCTGCGGCAAAGCAGCTCTCCTTTTCTAAGTTTTTATAAGCGCTTGCAAGGTGTCAACTGGCAGCAACAGTTGTTGAATACCGATAAAATAAAAACCAACATATTAGCCAGTGGTGCTATTGCCAAAGGTAGATTTACCAGAAATATTTTTCAGGGCTTGGAGGGAAATCAAGGGCCATATCGATTAACCGGAGCGAACAATGAATTATTTTTTGTAGTGCTGGCCAATACGGAAAAAGTTTTTATAGATGGTGTACAACTACAGCGTGGGGAAGATCAGGACTATGTCATCAACTACAACACAGCAGAGATCACCTTTACCCCAAAACAAATGATAACTAAAGACAAACGCATACAAGTAGAGTTTGAATATGCGGATCGCAACTATTTAAACACGCTGGTGTATGTAGCTACACAAACTGATATTGGTAGCAAAGTCAGTTTTGGTATTTCAGTTTTTAACCAGTCTGATGCAAGAAATTCGCCTATCAATCAAACCTTAGACAATGCACAAAAACAATTTCTTTCGGTTATAGGAGATAGTGTTCAAAATGCATTTTTTCCAAGTGCCATCAGAGATAGTTTTGATGTGAATAAGATTTTATACAGACAGCTTGATACGGCCTATAATGGCAGTGTATCCACCATCTATATGTATAGCAACAATGCGGACAGTATTTTATATCAATTGAGCTTTATAGAAACGGGAGTTAATAAGGGAAATTATATTCCTTTTTTCAATGCTACAAATGGCAAAGTATTTCAATGGGTACAACCTATAGCCGGAGTGCCACAGGGCAATTATGAACCGGCTATTTTATTGGTTACACCCAAGCAGCTCCGCATAGTGAGTGGAAATGTAAGGTGGCAATTGGATTCAAGTACACAAGTGCATTCATACATGGCGTATAGCAAAAATGATATCAATCGGTTTTCATCAGCGGATAAAAAAAATGATGATGGCATTGCTGCAAAAATGATGATACAACATAACAGACGATTATCCATTTTTAAAAAAGAAGATCAGCTACAGCTTAATTTGGGTTATGAATATGCAGGAGAAAATTTTAGAACAATAGAGCGTTTGCGCACTGTGGAATTTTATAGGGATTGGGGATTGAATTTTTTGCCAGCATTTGCTGCTGAAAAAATTCCTTCCGCAGAAATCATATTAAAAGACAGCAATACACATCTATTCAAGTACAAATATTCCTCTTACACAAGGGGTGATGGATATACTGGCAAACGCAATGAACTACTGCATGAAATCAATCTGCATGGATGGATGCTACAAACTCAACTACAACATACAAATTTTAGCACCAATTCTGAAAATGGATTTTTCTGGAAGCCTACAATTACCGTTTCAAAAACATTTGCACAGGTAAATAATATAAGTGCTGGTGGACAATACCTTATGGAGTATAATGAAAGCAGGTATAAAAATTCTGACAGCATTACTATGGCAAGTTTTGGCTTTGATGTGCTGACCGGTTGGATAAAAACTGATGCACAAAAACCCAATAAATTTGGCTTTACCTATTTTACAAGAAGTGATTTACTACCAATAGGAAAAGACTTGCTCCGAACGGACCGTAGTAGAAATTATACACTACAAGCAGAGCTCTTAGCAAACACAAATCACCAATGGCGTATCAGCTCTACCTACCGTGAGTTACGGTTGCTTACTACCACACCGGTATCAGGGTTAGTACCTGAAAAAACTTTGCTTGGTCGTACAGAATATACAGTAAGGGAATGGAATGGACTGCTCACCGGGCAAGCATTGTATGAAGCAGGCAGTGGACAAGAGCAGCGCAGAGATTTTAGCTATGTGGAAGTGCCGGCAGGTACAGGTCAATATGCATGGAATGACTATAACAATGATGGCATACAGCAGATTAATGAATTTGAGATAGCATTGTTTAGAGACCAAGCAACATTCATTCGCATATTTACACCAACCAATGAATTTATAAAAGCAAACTATACACAATTCAATTATGCCTTTACGCTTAATCCGGGAGTGTGGTATAAGCCTTCGGCTAATAAGAAACGAAGCCTGATTACAAGGTTTCAATTGCAAAGTTCGATACAGCGATTTATAAAAAAAGCTTCATCCAATAACCTTGCGTTGAATCCATTTAAAGGAAGCATTAATGATACAAACCTCATCAATTTGAGGTATGTTGTAAACAATACTTTATCCTACAATAGAAACTCTGCTGTGTGGGGTATTGACCTAACACAAGTACTAAATTATAATAAGTCTATTCTTACTTATGGTTTTGAAACACAGCAGCAAAGTACTTATACATTAAAAGGCAGAGTGAATATAGCCAAAGCCTATACCATAGAAGCCACACAAAAATTTGGAAATCTACAATTGACCACACCAAATTTTGCGAACAGAAATTACGAAATACAGACCATAGAATTGAATCCAAAATTGAGTTATATCAATGGTACTTTATTTCGCATATCCGGCATATATAGCTGGCAGCAAAAAAAGAATAATCAAGTATATGGTGGTGAGCAATCAATCAGCAGTAGCATAACCACAGAATTAAGATACAATGCCAGAAATAATACCGCTTTGATCGCAGGATTTACTTGGAATAATATTCAATACACAGGTCTTACAAACAGTGCAGTAAGTTATATCATGCTGGAGGGTTTGCTACCCGGCAATAACTATTTATGGAATTTAGGTTTTACTCGTCGCCTATTAAATAATCTTGAATTGTCCATTGAATATGAAGGCCGCAAACCCGGAGAAACAAGGGTCATACATACGGGTAGGGCCAGTATTAGGGCATTGTTATAAGCGTTCAAATTGTGATATATAAAAATGGGGCATGCAAGTCATGAAGTGCCGTATTCATTGGGTTTTAATGCATGGAGTACAAACAATTGATGTGCAAATATTGATATAAGACAATTCATTTTTTGGCTTATTCAATTGGAATGATGAGGTCAACAATGCACTTCTTCTCAGGGTGTTCATTAACATTATTATAATAAATTTCATAAGGATATCTGTCTGCTTTTTTGTAGCCATTTTCATTCATCCAAATAAACAAACTACTCCAAGACTGTTCAAATTCTTTTGGTTCTATAATAAAATGCCCCACAATATTTTTTCCCTGCTCAATTTTAGTAAAACCTACTTCACCATCTACAGCTACATGCTGGTCTGTTCTAATGCCAATACTCATTCTTACTTTATCTGCATCCGTTATCCTAAAGCTATCATGAAAAAGCCTGCATATATTAGTATTGGGCATAGAAAGCAGATTCTTTGGTGTGGCCCATTTCACTATTTTATAAAAGGCATTTTCTAAGCCATCCATACCAATTTGAGTTACATAAGCTAAGTTCATGACAGGCATCTCTTTTATTTCAATTTTTGCATTCATTTTTATCCAGTTTTTAAGACTTATAATATTGCAAAGGTATTCTTCAGAGATAAAATTATTTTGACCAATCTTGCTATTTGCTTTACCAATCTTGCTGAAATTATTCAAATTTGATTTACGAAACGCAGATGGACTCTGCCCATATATTTTTTTAAATGTTCTTGAAAATGTAGCGTCATTTTGAAAGCCATATTTATCAGCAATAGCACCAATACTATATTCCTTATGGTGCACTAACAGTAGTGCTGTTTGCTCTATTCTTTTTCTTGTGATATAGGCATTTAAAGTTTCGTTTGTGATGGCTTTAAACAATCTGTGTACATGAAATGGAGAATAAAATGCGATATTAGAAATAGTTTGTAATGACAATTCTGCATGCAAATTTTCCTCAATATATGTCAACACCGTATTGATTCTTCTTATATACTCTTCTTGCATTTTTTAGTGTATGTTTTTGAAACTATTTAAAAATAAATATCAAACTATAGCAATAATTTGGGGTCGTCATCTGAGGCATTTAAAATAACTGTGTATTTAAAATCTTTTGCTAATTGGTCGAGCACATATTCTTTTACAAAGTCATAAGCATGTGCAGAAGATTTTCGTAAAAGGTTTAAAAATTCGTCCTTGCTCATTTAGTGAAATCTTGGATTTACTACCACCAAGGTCAATCTGTCTAAAAACCAATTTTAAAAGTACAAGAATAAGAAAAAAAGGACCATCTTAATGCCCAATAGACGGCAGCTAAAATAAATGGGCCAATCATGCTATAAAAATTTGATGGGTTGAATTTGCACTCTATCCGATTCTGTATATCACCTCTATATACGTATCTGAAAATAAACATGAAAAAGTAGCTATTGTAGCCTCATAAAATAAAATGGGGCGTGCTTGGGCATTCCCCCATTAGGGGGCTAATCCAAATTTACTCCATAAGCTACTAATTAAATTCACTCCCCTCCGCTTAGGTCAACCTTACTCCAAAAATTACATAATACTATTGTATGCCCACTGCCATATACCACAATACTTCTGTTTGAATAAACAACAGCTCAAAAAAGAATTTGCCCAATTCTTATATGTATTCCTACACCTGCATTGAAAACCTTTTATTTGCAAGCCATATCTTTTATGAATAGAGCTCAGGTACTACAGGAAATAGCAAAAAATGAAATGTTTGACCTCCTGATTATTGGCGGAGGTGCCACCGGTCTTGGGGCTGCTTTGGACGCTGCTTCCCGAGGTTATACAGTCTGTCTTTTGGAAGCAAACGACTTTGCACAAGGCACCAGTAGCCGCTCTACTAAGTTAGTACATGGCGGAGTACGCTATTTGGCTCAAGGCAATATAAAATTAGTAAAAGAAGCCCTACAGGAAAGGGGTTGGTTAATGAACAATGCAGCTCATGTATGCAATGTGATGCCCTTTGTAGTACCGACATTTAGTTGGATGCAAAAAATGTATTATGGCAGTGGACTTACCCTCTATGATATGATGGCGGGCAAAAAATCTTTGGGTGCTACAAAATGGCTCAATAAAAAAAATACGATATCGCTGTTGCATGGCATTGCTTCTAAAAATCTGAGTGGTGGCATTTGCTACTACGATGGACAGTTTGATGATGCACGGCTGGCCATTGACATTGCCAGAACGGCCTATCGCCAAGGGGCAAGAATGCTCAACCATTGCAAGGTAACAGGGCTGATAAAAAAAATGGGAAAGCTTGTGGGTGTAGATGCTTATGATGCCATCAACAACACCGAAATACAAGTATATGGTAGAATGGTGATCAATGCTACCGGCGTTTTTGCAGATAGCATTATGCAAATGGATGAGGAGCAACATGAAGCCATAGTGAGCCCATCTCAAGGGGTGCATATTGTTGTAGACGCAGACCGTTTTCCCTGCGATGCTGCCATGATGATTCCTAAAACGGATGATGGCAGGGTACTGTTTGCCGTGCCTTGGTATGGCAAAATAATCATTGGTACTACAGATACTCCTGTTTCAAAAATAGAATACGAACCAAAGCCTCTGGATGAAGAAATTGACTACCTGATAGCACATGCCAATCGTTATTTTCGAAATGCAATTTCTAAAAAAGACATCCGTAGTAGTTTTGCAGGTTTAAGACCCTTGGTCAAACAAAAAGGCATAAAAAAAACTGCCCTACTCAATAGAGATCATACTATCATAGTATCTAAAAATAACTTAGTAACCGTAACGGGTGGCAAATGGACAACCTATAGAAAAATGGCAGAAGATGCTGTAAACAATGCTGTATTCGCCGGTAAGCTACCACAAGCAGATTGCATTACCCAACAATTACATATATCTGAGCCCGGTATTTCCATTACGGACAGTATGGAATATGATTATGAAACGGTACTGTATTTTATCCAACAGGAAATGGCCTGTACAGTAGAAGATATACTGAGTAGGCGGAGCAGGCTTTTATTATTGGATGCACATGCAGCCCTATCTGTCAGCAAACAAATAGCTACACACATGGCAGCCATTCTTGAAAAAGATGAACTTTGGATAATACAGCAGGAAAAGGAGTTTGCAGACATTGCACAGCAGCATATCATCAACTAAATAAATTATATGAATAGTATTACCGGAGAATTAATAGGTACATTTTTTTTGATAGTATTGGGTGATGGTGTTGTGGCAAATGTGATTTTAAACAAAACAAAAGGCAATGGTGCAGGCTTTTTAGCGGTTACATTTGGATGGGCCATAGCAGTTTTTGTAGGTGTGTATGCATCGGCGGCGGCAAGTGGTGCACATTTGAATCCGGCAGTTACAATAGCATTGGCATCGGCGGGCAAATTTGATTGGAATATTGTACCACTTTACATATTAGCTCAGTTTTGTGGAGCCATGCTTGGAGCATTAGTGGTATGGATTGCGTACAAACAACATTTTGATGCTACAGAAGATGCTGCTACAAAGCTGGCCGTATTCTGCACAGGTCCGGCAATACAAAATATATGGTATAATCTTACAACAGAAATAATAGGAACCTTTGCACTGGTGTTGGGTGTGCTTTTTATAACAGGACCTGCACAAAGTTTGGGGGCTTTAGATGCCCTACCGGTAGCATTGTTAGTACTGGGTATAGGATTGAGTTTGGGTGGCCCCACCGGCTATGCTATCAATCCAGCAAGAGATGCCGGACCACGCATAGTGCACAGCATTCTGCCCATTGCCAATAAAGGCAGTAGTCAATGGTCTTATGGATGGATACCTGTGGTGGGTCCCATTGCCGGAGGCTTAATAGCTGTATTTGTTTTTAATATGCTGCATGCATAGCCTGCGCTGCATTTAATCAAATATTAATTGAAGAATTAACTACGAAGATGTGGAGTAAAGCAATTAAAAAAATATTACTGTCAACTATCTGCATAGTTATACTGTTAGTAACTTGGGTTCTCATTTCAAACAAGGATTCGAAAGGTATGACCATACGACAGCAAATGCTTCGTGCATTTTATCCGGTACTCATGAAATTGCAAAAAGGCAAACAGCTCACAAAGCCTTCAAACGTAATCGTGCCACCCATTTCGTTCTATTCACTTTCAGCAGTGCTAAATAATGGAGATACTTTACATTTTGAAACCCTCCGTGGTAAAAAAGTACTAATTGTAAATACTGCCAGCGATTGTGGTTTTACCGGACAGTACAAAGAATTACAAGATTTATATGCCGCAGAGCGTAATGACTTAGTGATACTGGGTTTTCCTGCCAACGATTTTAAAGCACAAGAGAAGGGAACCAATGCCGACATTGCAGATTTTTGTAAAATGAATTATGGTGTTGAATTTCCTTTAATGCAAAAATCGACAGTAATCAAAGCTCTAAATCAAAACAAAGTATTTAGCTGGCTGAGCGATGCAAAACAAAATGGATGGTGTAGTAAAGCACCCGCTTGGAATTTTAGTAAATACCTCATTGACAGATCCGGAAATTTGACCCAATATTTTGATCCCTCTGTTGCTCCTTCCGGCAGCGTATTTATGGAAGCACTAAGATAAAATGGGGTGCATACACCAAAAAGTACCTTTCTTTTATTTTGAAATTTTTTGGTGCGCCTGTGGCGCAATATTACCCATATTTTTACCGCATGTATTTTGAGGAAAATATTTCGTTGAAGCCCTACAATACTTTTGGCATTGACAATAGTGCAAGATGGTTTGCAAGATTTGATACCATCAATTTGCTTGCTGAGCAATTGGCCTACATCCAACAAAAAAATAAATCAATATTGATACTGGGTGGTGGCAGCAATATTTTACTATCGAAAGATGTGGATGGATATGTATTAAAAAATGAACTACGAGGCATAGAACTTCTGTCTGAAAATGATACCCATTATTTTGTACGAGCAGCGGCTGGGGAAAACTGGCACCAATTTGTTTGCTGGTGTGTGGAGCGAAACTATGCAGGGCTTGAAAATCTCAGTTTGATACCCGGCAATTGTGGCGCAGGCCCCATGCAAAACATTGGTGCATATGGAGTGGAATTAAAAGATGTGTTTTACGAATTAACTGCATGGGATACACAGGATAAAAAATTAGTTCAGTTTACACATGCCGATTGTGCATTTGGATATAGAGAAAGCATATTTAAACATAAGCACAAAGGGCGATTTATCATTTGTAGCGTAACTTTTCAGCTAAATAAAAAGCCTATATTTAAAACAAGCTATGGTGCCATACAACAAGAGCTGGAGCGTATGGGAGTAGAAGGGCTAAGTATCAGCCATATTGCAAAAGCAGTCATTCAAATAAGGAGTAGTAAACTGCCTGATCCTGCCCTCACGGGCAATGCGGGTAGCTTCTTTAAAAACCCGGAGCTATCCATAGAAAATTCGAAAAAACTATTCGAAAAATTTCCTGATATACCACGCTATTCATTGCCCGAAGGGCGATATAAAATTCCTGCCGGATGGTTAATTGAACATTCTGGTCCACATGAAAATCAAAGTTGGAAGGGCTACCGAAATGGGGATGCAGGCTGCCATCCTCTGCAAGCATTGGTATTGGTGAATTATGGAAAAGCTACGGGCAATCAAATTTATTTTCTCAGTGAATCTATTCTTCAATCTGTGTATGAGAAATATGGAATTCTTTTGGAGCGTGAGGTCAATATTTTATAGATCATTTAGTTCCAATTGCAATATCTCTTTCCGCATTTAGTAAATCTATTTACCTGTATGCTTTGTCATTCATGCCAATAAGCTGCTCCTTTGCAAAAAAAATATGAAAAATACATTTATATTGCTGCTTTGTGTATTGCTATTTGCTTGCAAAAAAGAAAACTCCAATACGGACATTAACGATACCGATAAAAAAGCTGTTGTTGATAATTATGCATCCATAGCGGCAGCTTCTTATGAAGATAGTTATAATGCTGCATTAGTGCTGCAAGAAAAGATTGATGCATTCATTGCAAACCCCACAGCCACTGCTTTTGAGGCCTGTAAAAATGCATGGTTAGATGCACGCCTACCTTATGGACAAACAGAGGCTTATCGCTTTTATGGTGGCCCAATAGATGATGAAAATGGTCCGGAAGGACAGATTAATGCATGGCCTATGGATGAAAACTGGATTGACTATGTGCAATCTAATCCAAATACAGGAATCATCAACAACAGTATTGATTTTCCGGTGATTAATAAAGACATTTTAATCAATGCCAATGAAGATGGTAGCGAAACAAATATTGCTACCGGTTTTCATGCTATAGAATTTTTACTTTGGGGTCAGGATTTATCTGCATCTACTGCGGGTCAGCGGCCATACACAGACTATGTAACCGATGGAAGTGGTACGGCTTCCAATCAAGATCGTAGAAAGCAATATTTGCAAACAGTTACTGATTTATTGGTGGATGATTTATCCTATTTGGTAGGTGAGTGGCAAACAGGTGGCAGCTATAGAGACTATTTTACAAATACACTAAATGTAGATTCGGCCCTCACATTTATTGTGAGAGGTATTGGTAGTTTGTCCAAAGGTGAATTGGCTGGTGAGCGTATGACTGTGGCACTTACCAACCAAGATCAAGAAGATGAGCACAGCTGCTTTAGTGATAATACACACAATGATATTCGCATGAATTTTTCCGGAATTGATAATGTGTACAAAGGCATTTATGTTCGCACCAATGGTACAACTGTAAGTGGAAAAAGTATATCAGACCTTGTGGCCATAGCAAATGCTGCAAAAAATCAGGCAGTGCTGGATCAGCTGGCTGATGCACGTACAAAAGTGTTTGCAATCCCTGCTCCCTTTGATCAGCAGATTATTGGCGACCCGGGCAATTTGGTAACTGATGCCATAGATGCTCTACGCAGTTTATCTGATAAAATTGCAGATGCAGTATTTTCAATTGGAATAAGCATCAGCTTCTAAATGAAATCATGAAAAAAATATTTATAACGCTTTGTTCTATTACAACGTTTTATGTATGCACAGTATATATAAGTGCTTGTAATAAAAATGACGACAATACACTAAGGGCAGAGCCCAATGAAGAATATAGTGGTGGGCTAAATGCCACCACTTTTGATTTTGGCGAAAATGCCTTTGGCAATGAAGTGCCGGGCCTGAGCAATACACAATTAGATGCTTTTGTAGTAGGAAATTCTTTCTTTCGAAATAACTGGATTACGGCACCTGCATCTGCCACATCCAGAGATGGGTTGGGTGTGCTGTTTAATGCGTTGAGCTGTGGCAGTTGTCATGCTAAAGATGGCAGAGCTGCGCCACCACTTACTGCATCAGATCCGTTGAAGGGTTTATTATTTCGCCTAAGCATACCCGGCTTAGCTTCAAATGGTGGGCCTTTGGCGGAGCCAAATTATGGTGGGCAACTCAATAATTTATCCATACAAGGGGTAACGCCAGAAGGCAATGTGTCTGTGTCCTATACAGAAGTAAAAGGGAGCTATCCAGATGGTACTGAGTACTCACTTAGGCAGCCTGTTTATACTTTTATCAACTTGGGCTATGGTGCATTGCATGGCAATGTTTTGTATTCTCCACGTATTGCAAATCAGGTTATGGGTCTGGGATTATTGGAATCCATTCCTGAAAGTAGTCTGCTGGCAGCTGTGGATGAGTTAGATAGAGATGGTGACAACATCAGTGGCAGAGCAAATATGGTATGGAGTGAAGAAAAACAGGCCACAGTAATGGGCCGCTTTGGATGGAAAGCAAATCAACCGGACTTAGCACAGCAAACAGCAGGTGCATTCTTGGGAGATATAGGTATAACCAATCCATTGTTTACCAATGAAAATCTCACAGCTATACAAGCAGCTCAATACTCCATGCTACCAAATGGTGGTAGCCCCGAAATAGAGGCTGATGATTTGGATAGAGTAGTTACCTATATGCGCTTACTGGCAGTGCCCGGCAGGAGAAGTGTAAGTGACCCCACTGTTCTTGAAGGCAAACAATTATTCTTCAAATCAAATTGTACTGCATGCCACACCCCGTCTTTTAAAACAGTAAGTGCCACTGAGCAATTAAATAATCAGCAAATACGTCCATATACTGATTTACTGCTGCACGATATGGGTGCTGCCCTTGCAGATGGCAGACCAGATTTTTTGGCAGATGGAAATGAATGGCGTACACCACCACTTTGGGGTATTGGATTAATTAAAACGGTAAATGGTCATACCTCATTATTGCATGATGGAAGAGCAAGAAACATTGAAGAAGCTATACTATGGCATGGAGGTGAAGCAAGTAAAAGTAAGGAAATATATATGCGCCTTTCGGCGAATGAAAGAGCGAGTGTGATTCGATTTTTGGAAACGCTATAAACTAATTTTTTAGCTCACGGTCCTTTACCAGCCGCCACTGGCACCACCACCACCACTGCTGCCGCCACCAAAACCACCAAAACCACCACCGCCGCCGCCACCGGACCAGCCACCGCCGCCGCCTCCACCTATCCAAATGGGAGGTATGTTGTTCCAACCACGATAGCCTCTTCTGCTCATCATGCCGCCGCCACGGCCACCACCACGGCCTGCAACCATGAGTATAATAATGAGGATAATGATAAAGACCAGTAATGAAATACCATCTCCTCCTTCCTCTCTTTGTCTCTTTACTTTATACTCTCCTACAGCTGCCGCTGCCAATGCATCAACTGCACCATCCAAACCAGCATAAAAATTTCCTTCTTTAAAACGCGGGGTTATGATATTGTCTATAATATCATTTGCAGTTATATCCGGAATGGCACCTTCTAATCCATAGCCCACTTCTATGCGGATACGCCTTTCATTTGGAGCCACCAAAATCAGCACCCCATTGTTGGTTTTCTTATTTCCGATTTTCCAATCTCTGAATAATTTGTTGGCATAGTCAGCCACATCATATCCATTGAGCGATTGTACAGTAACAATAGCAATCTGGTTGCTACTGCTATCATCCAATGCCACTAATTTTTCTTCTAATATTTCAGCCTGTTGTATAGACAATATAGATGCCTTGTCTGTAACTAAACGTGGAGGGTTTGGTACAGGTAAAATATCCTGTGTAAAGCTTTTTATAAAACTCATACACAGGATATAAATGAAGAATACTCTTTTCATTGTAAAATTTATGCCGCTTGATGCTGTTTACTTTCCAAATACAATTTCATCAGGCAGCTCATTGCGGTCTGTTGTTTTTTCATAAGGAAAATGATGCGCCAGAGATTCGCCAATCTCTTTTACCACCTGTTCTATTCCTTCTGCTATGTTGTCATTTGAAAACCGATGAATCATGTAGTGTACAGCATTGTTCCAGAAGGCTATGCCCGTTTTTTCGTATATGCCTTCATCACCAAATACGGCCACTTGTTTATCTCTAATAGCCACATATACCAGCACACCATTTCTATGAGCCGTTTGATCCATTTTAAGACTGAAAAATATTTCCGAAGCCCTGTCCAAAGCATCCACAAAGCTACATTTGCTCTCTACAAATACCCGTACTTCACCACTGGTTTGTCTTTCTGCATTTTTAATGGCAGATACAATGGCTTTATTTTCTGATTCAGTAAAAAATTGAACCGGTTTCTTTCTAAACAACATGATGAAATGTGCTGCTATTATTTTATATCAAAATTGATGTCGGGTGCTTTTTCACTGCCTGCATCTGCTTTGTAGTATGCTTTTTCTTTGAATCCGAATATGGATGCAAAAATATTATTGGGTACTTTTTTTACGGAAAGGTTATACGTATTTACAGCAGAATTATAATCTTGTCTCGCAATGTTTATCCTGTTTTCAGTACCTTCTATTTGCACCTGAAAATCTTGAAAAGCTTTTGTTGTTTTCAAATCGGGATATGCCTCTGCCACTGCCATCAGTCTGCTAAATGAGCCCTGAAGTTGATTTTGCGCAGCAAGATATTTTTCCAATGTAGCGGGGTCATTGATATCTACCTTTATACTTGTAGCATTTGCCCTTGCTTCTAAAACCTCTTTTAAAGTTGATTTTTCAAAATTAGCAGAGCCCTCAATCGTTTTTATCACACTGTTGTACAGGTCAGTTCTGCGTTGATAGTTGGTTTCCACATTGCTCCACACTTTTTTTACATCCTGATCTCCGGTTACAAGACCATTATAGCTATTACAGCCACATCCTGCCAGTATCAGTATAAAAAATAAAATGCCGATGATGCCAAAATTTTTTGTTTTCATTTATTTACTTTTTTAATGAAAGTGAAATTATGTTTGAATAAGGGTACAAATATATATGGACTACATAACAAATGATTGATGCCTGATAAACGGGTAAAATCCATTGTAAAGGGCGCAGCGCTCATATCAGTTTATTTTGAATGCCAAATCATGTATTCCGATGGAAATAATTATGTCTGGCCAAGTCTCGAATGATCATAAACCTGGCTCAACCGGAAGCACATCTGTATCGGCCCATTTTTGTTGGTTGAGTAGGAAAATATTTGCATGGTAGGTCAGTTGCATAGCAAATGGATTTTTAACCGTAAGCATCGTCACTTCATGTACTTTTTTTCTAATAGACAGGGTAAAACTGATTGTAGGTATTATGGCAGGATTCTTAATTTCATTTACTGCTTTTATGCTTTTAATATTACCATTCTCTTGCATTACTTCAATATAAACTGCTTCACCAGCATAAAGCTGAATGGTGTTGTTAGGAAGCACCTAAGGAATGGCCGTTATGTCTTATTCATAAGAGTTTTTCTTGTCAACAGGAACTATTAACTTGTAGGAGCTACGATAAAGTTGTGTTGTGTCTTGCCCTTACGAAGACACTGAAATTGTAATGCATAGGATTGTTCTAAAAAAGAAATTGCTCATGGATGTATGTTTTAAAATTGTGAAAACACAAAGGCTTGGCATTGAATAGGATTGTGAGTGCTGTCTGTAGCCAACCAAACTTGATTATTGAAATATTGTTGATTTTTTGTTGATGTCCCAAAAGTTATATAGATAAGCTCTAATTAGAGACGAAATAATGGCACAAATGATATTTATAATGTTGTTTTTCTATTCTAACCAAACTTAAGGCAATGGCCCAAACAATGATTTTTTTGCTTCGTTTCACTCGCAATGATTGTCCGTGCTTGAGCATTGCCCGTAGGGCGAAATTGTATCATTGACAATGCATCAATAAACATTGTTGAATTCGTCTATGGATTGCCTGATTTTTTTGGAAAACCCTCCACTACTGTTAGGAATAAAAACGGACGATTACATAGGTAACTTATTAAAAAGAAAATCACCCGCCAAAACGGGTGACTCAAAAAAAATATCATTTAAAAATAATATACTGTTGATGGCTATCCATTCCCTTTTATGGCTGCAATGCCGGGTAACACTTTACCTTCAAAATATTCTAACATGGCTCCACCGCCGGTGCTTACATAGCTAACTTTACTGGTGTATCCAAACTTATTTACAGCGGCCACACTATCTCCACCGCCTACTAAAGAAAACGCACCCATAGAGGTACTTTCTGCAACTGCATCGGCTATTGCTTTTGTGCCAGCTTGAAAAGCTTCCATTTCAAAAACACCCATAGGGCCATTCCATAAAATTGTTTTGGATTTGCGCAGCACTTCCGAAAAAATGCCGCATGCTTTTGGGCCAATATCGAGACCCATCCATCCATCCGGTATGGCATCGCTCATGCCAGTTTTTGTGGTGGCATCTGAGGCAAACTTATCTGCATATACAGAATCTTCCGGAAGGTGTATGCTCACTCCTTTTTCAATTGCTTTTTGTAAAATGATGCGTGCAGTATCTAAGCGATCTTCTTCACAAAGAGAATTGCCAATTTTGCCACCTCTTGCTTTCATAAAGGTATATGCCATGCCACCACCGATGATGATGTCTGTGGCACGATTGAGCAAATTTTCCAGTATGAGAATTTTATCGCTCACTTTGGCTCCGCCAATGATGGCTGTAAATGGTTTTTCAGCCGCATGCAATACTTTTTCTGCGCTACTTACTTCTCCTTCCATCAGCAAGCCAAACATGCGGTGTGAGGGTTCAAAAAATTCGGCAATAATTGCTGTGCTGGCATGTGCTCTATGGGCTGTGCCAAATGCATCATTGATATATACATTTCCCAATTCTGCCAGCTTTTCTGCAAATGCACGGTCACCTTTTTCTTCCTCTTTGTAAAAGCGTAGATTTTCCAGTACCAGCACTTCGCCGGGTTCTATGGTTTGTGCTTTTAAAAATGCTTCATTGCCAATACAATCTGCTGCAAATGATACGGGCACATGCACATGGTGCTCATGTGCAAAGTCATTGAGCAAGGCATGCAAATGATCTACAATATGCTTTAAAGAATATTTATCTTCTGGTCCATCTTTTGGCCTACCGAGATGACTCATGAGTATAACACTACCGCCATCGGTTAATATTTTTTTTATGGTTGGTAGGGCTGCCCTTATCCTTGTATCGTCTGTAATGGCAAGGGTTTGCTTATCTAAGGGCACATTAAAATCAACACGAATTAATACTTTATGACCTTCAAAAATAAAATCACTAAACTGACTCATAGAATTTTTTTTCAAATATAAAAGAAATAAAAAACCGCAGCATCATACTGCGGTTAATATGTAATAGGATTACAAATTATTTGCTGATTAGTCCGGCAAAGTAATGTACTGTTCTTACCAATTGGCTTACATAACTCATTTCGTTATCATACCAGGATACAGTACGTACCAATTGTGTATCGCCTACGGTTTGTACACGTGTTTGTGTGCCATCGAAAAGTGAACCGTAAGAAATGCCAATTATATCGCTGCTTACTAATTCATCTTCGGTATAGCCAAAACTATCGTTGGCAGCGGCTTTCATAGCTGTATTTATTTCTTCTACCGTTACTTTTTTACCAAGTACAACAGTGAGCTCTGTAAGTGATCCTGTAAGGGTAGGTACCCTTTGTGCAGAACCATCTAATTTACCTTTGAGGCTTGGTAGTACTAAACCAATTGCCTTAGCGGCACCTGTGCTGTTTGGTACAATATTTTGGGCTGCGGCACGTGCTCTGCGCAAATCACCTTTTGGATGTGGTGCATCCTGCGTGTTTTGATCATTGGTATAAGCATGCACGGTTGTCATTAAACCATTTACTAAACCAAAACTGTCTTCAAGTACTTTAGCCATTGGGGCCAAGCAGTTTGTAGTACAACTTGCACAGCTGATTACGGTTTCTGAACCGTCTAAAATATTATGATTTACATTGAATACAATGGTTTTTAAATCGCCGGTGGCGGGTGCGGAAATAACTACACGCTTAGCACCTGCAGCAATATGTGCTTCCGCTTTTTCCTTATCAGTGAAAAAACCCGTGCACTCTAATACCACATCTACATCATGCTGTCCCCAAGGTATATCAGCAGGATTTCTTTGTGCATATATTTTTACTTCATCGCCATTTACTACTACCGCATTGTCAGTAGCAGAAACAGTAGCATCAAATCTGCCTTGTGCACTGTCATATTTTAATAAATGGGCTAATACTTTTGGGCTGGTAAGATCGTTGATGGCCACTACATCAATACCTTGCATATTGTATATCTGGCGATATACTAAACGGCCAATGCGGCCAAATCCATTAATGGCAACTTTTACTGTACTCATTTGATTAAACAATTTTTTGAAAATAAAAGAAAAAATAAAGAGCGGCGCAAAAGTAATAGTATTGAAAGATATCTGCAAACGATAGAAGCACTGTTTCATATCTCATAAATATTTTGCTGGCGCAATATGTTAGAGATTATCTGCGAAAAAATTGAAATAACTTAGAGATTCTGTTTACAAAATGTTAATCCACTTTATATTGCACAGCATTAAAACGTCAATAAATGGAGGAAAACTTCAACCCCGAATTGCTGGATGCTGCTGCTGAATTGTCGGCTGAAAATCCAGAAAAATCATACCAGATTGCCTTTACTGGAAATGGTATTACTTTATTTAAAATTAGTATTGTAAATCTTATACTTACTATAGTTACATTGGGTTTATATTACCCATGGGCAAAAGCGACATCGCTCAGTTATTTGTATAGTAAAAGTACTTTAGAAATGGAACCTTTTGCATTTTCTGGTACTGGTAAAGAAATGTTTGTAGGATTTATAAGGGCGTTTTTGATTTTGATTGGTATAGTGTGTATCTACACATATATATCATATTCAGGTTATCCCTTTCCTGCTTTTTTATTTTATATTACAGCATTAGGGTTTATCATTCCGTTTGCCATACATGGTTCATTAAAGTACCGTAGTGCTAAGTCAAGCTGGCGTGGTATAAGGTTTGGCTATACTGGGGATAGGAATGAACTCTTGAAATTGTGTATTAAAGGGTTCCTCTATACTATATTTTCTTTTGGGCTTTATGCAGCATGGTTTGTAACCAATATTCGTCAATATGTACTGGGTCATCTTAAAATGGGAAATGCTGAATTTGAATTTAAAGGAGATGGCACAGATTATTTTGTTATCAATTTTAAAGGCTATTTTTTGACAATTTTTACCCTTGGTATTTATTCTTTCTGGTGGCAAAAAGACAGGTTTCAATTTTTTGTTGACAATATAAGACTAAAGCATCATGAGGATAAGGTGGTGTTTAGAAGTAACGCCACCGGTGGAGATTTTTTCGGATTGATTATTGTCAACGCCCTTATCCTTTTTTTTACTTTAGGATTGGGTTTTCCCTGGGTCATTATTCGCAACCTTGAATTTGGGTGCAGGCATATTGAATTGAATGGAAATATAAATTTAGATCAGCTACAGCAAGAGCAAGGAGACTACTCAGATGCCACTGGTGCGGATATGGGAGATCTTTTAGACTTTGGTTTTACATTCTAATGTTATGAGTGATTTATATGAAGCTTTGTTTTATGATGGCATTCAGTCAAAACCACATCCAGTATATATCAACTATAGCTATGGCAATGTGCGTGTGTTTGACTATCAAAATAATTTGATTGCGGAGCAAGTACTCCAGCAAGCTACCGTATCAGAAACTGCGGGTCAATTATATGTATATCTGAATGCCCAGAAAACATCTTTTGTTGTATTGCCACCGGCACATCCACTCATCAAAATACTACAAGCAGAAAATAAAGTAAATGACAGCAGTTGGTTTGCAAAACTGATGCGGCAAAAAATCTTACTACTTGCTTCAATCATTTTACTTTTGGGCATTGGATTGTATTGTTTTTCCATATTTGTATTACCCAATATTGCATTAGCTCTCATTACACCAAAACAAGAGTCCAAAATTGGTAGGCAGTTTTTTGATGCTTATATGCAAAGTAAATCAATAGACAGCAATGCCACTGTTTATCTGCAAAAATTTGCAGACAATATGCACCTTACAGACAAGTACCAACTGCATGCTTATGTGGTGTATGATACAGAAGTAAATGCATTTGCATTGCCCGGAGGGTATATCATAGTAAATACTGGCATTTTAAAAAAAATGAAAAGCTATGAAGAGTTGGCAGCATTGCTGGGTCATGAAGTTACACATATCAATGAAAGGCATAGTTTGAAGAGTATGCTTGGAAGTATTTCTGCCAGTATTTTTTTGAGTATTATTAGTGGAGATGCCTCCGGCATTACTGCATTTTTGGTAAACAATGCAGAACAACTCAGGCAGTTGTCATTTTCAAGAAAATTAGAACAACAAGCAGATGATGCATCCATAGAAATTATGATAAAGAATGATATAAATCCACGAGGTATGATATCATTAATGAAAAGATTGCAGGAAGAAGAAGCGATAAAAGTACCGGAGTTGTTAAGTTCTCATCCGCTTACAGAAGATAGAATTGCCAATGCAAAAACAAAAACTGCAGCATTTGTCAATAGAAAATTTGAAACCAGAAAAGACTTAGAAAAAGCATGGGTTAGTATGCTGAAATAAATAGGTACAACCTATTTCTCTTTATAGAAAAATTAATTTTATGTAAAATTCATGCTTGATAGGTGAGTATAAAATAAGTCTGCACATTTTCTTGTATCGTATTTGTCAAAGGCTATTTTTGTGCGCTGAAAAAAAAGATACATGGTAGATGTAATATTGGGTTTGCAATGGGGTGATGAAGGCAAAGGTAAAATAGTAGATTATTTTGCACAACACTATGATATCATTGCCAGGTTTCAAGGTGGGCCAAATGCAGGACACACTTTGTATGTGGATGGAAAAAAAATAGTATTACATCAAATACCGAGTGGTATCTTTCATCAAAACACCATGAACATTATTGGTAATGGAGTTGTGCTGGATCCGGTTACACTAAAAAGGGAATGTGATACAGTGGCATCGTTTGGTATAGATGTGCGGAATAATTTATTCATCTCACAGCGTACCAACATTATTGTACCTACTCATAGGGCTTTGGACAAAGCGAGTGAGCAATCTAAAGGTGATAGCAAGATCGGTTCTACATTAAAAGGTATAGGGCCATCTTATATGGATAAGACTGGCAGGAATGCATTGAGGGTGGGAGATATTTTAGATAAATCATTTACAACTCAATATATAAAGCTCCGATTGAAGCATCAAAAGCTGTTGGATAATTTTCATTTTATTGAAGATATATCCGCATGGGAAGAGGAGTTTTTTGAAGCCATAGAATTTTTGAGAACACTAAATATTGTAAACGGGGAATATTATATCAATAATGAATTGAGTGCCGGAAAAAAAGTATTGGCAGAAGGTGCTCAAGGTTCAATGCTTGATATAGATTTTGGCACTTTCCCTTTTGTAACTTCATCAAGTACTATTTCAGCAGGTGTGTGTACAGGATTGGGAGTAGCACCGCAAAAGATTAGAGAAGTAATGGGTGTAACAAAAGCCTATTGTACACGTGTAGGAAGTGGCCCTTTTCCTACAGAGCTAGAAGATACCATTGGTGAGCAGCTACGCAGCATTGGCAATGAATTTGGTGCTACAACCGGCAGACCAAGACGATGCGGCTGGATTGATTTGGTAGCATTAAAATATGCTTGTATGCTGAACGGTGTAACACAGGTTGTAATGACAAAAGCAGATGTGCTCGATCATTTTGAAGAACTAAAAGTGTGTACCGCTTATGACATACATGGTAATACTACAACAGAAGTACCTTTTCAATTGAACAAATTGCCCATTATTCCTCAGTTGCAATCATTTGCCGGATGGCATACTGACACCACTGCAATAAAGGAAAAAACAAATATGCCTGCGGCGATGAATACCTATATTGATTTCTTCAACCAGTTTGTAAACGCTCCGGTAAAATATGTTTCAAATGGCCCGGGTAGAGACCAGATCATTCCACTTTAAAAATAAAAATAAAAAAATATTTTGCAGTTTAAAAAAGTAAACGAAAATTTACACTGCTAATTACATTTCGTATGACGTCCAAAAAAGAGCAAAAACAGAATAAGAAAGATTTTCATGATAGTGATGAAAATAAAAAATTGTCAAAACAAAAAAAATCATCTGACAGTGATGAAGAAGATGATGATGATGGTTTTTTAGATGATGATGCAGATTTATCAACTCCAAAAGGTAAAGCCACAAAGTCTTCCGAATCAAAATCAGTAAGTGCTAATGATGACGATGATGATGAAATAGAAGAGGAAGTAGATGAATGGGAAAAAAACGAAGAAGAAGAAAATTGGGATCCTGATTTTGATGAGTTTGATGTACCCAGATCAAAGGGTGGAAAATCAACAGGAAAGAAAGATAAAGATGATGATGATTTCAAGTTTGATGATGATATGAAAGAATTTGATATGTACAATGATTCCTATGGCGGGGATGATGAGGATGACGATTTTTAAGTTGATGTATATTTCTTGAAAAGACAGACAAAAGAATTCTATTGCACACAGCCATTGCTGTTTAAACAAAAAATGCTGAGCTGGATAAACTCCTTCAGCATTTTTTGTTTTATGGATTCAAATAACTACGTTGATAAAATTGGCAAGTATGACTTTATAGCATCAGCAGGACAAAAAAGTGTATGGAGTGCTGATTCTTTGCACCTTAAATCTCCACAACAGTATATTGACTCTATAGAAGACTGGGCATTTGGACATTTCAATTTTGAATGGCAACACAATCAATTTGGATTGACAAATAGACCTGCGGACAGTGCAGGATTTTCTACAGCATGCCTATTTCAGCCGGAGCACATTATTTATTGTATTGGTAATAAAATTACAATTCTATCTGTATCCGACACACCGGAATCAATATATGAAACTATTGATTTTTGTAAAGCTTATTCGGGCAAAACCAATATCAATACATCTATTGAACTCATTGCTGCTACAAGCAAAAATGAATATCTGGAAACTGTGATTGATTTGCAAAATCATATTAGAAGAGGTGATTGTTATGAAATAAATTATTGTATTGAGTTTTCTACACACGAATTGAAAATAGATGCACTATCTATTTATCAAAAACTATCAAAACTTTCACCTGCACCCATGAGTTGTTTGTATAGAAATGGCAGTGCCTGGTTAATATGTAGTAGTCCCGAAAGGTTTATAGCAAAAAGGGAAACAACAATTTTTTCTCAACCCATTAAAGGAACTATAAAGCGAAATATTTCTGATATTCAAGATGATGAACTATTAAAAACAACACTTCTCGAAAGCGTCAAAAATAAAATCGAAAATGTAATGATTGTTGATTTGGTACGCAATGATTTTAGTAAAATTTGTAAAGAGGGAAGTGTAGAAGTAATGGAAAAATTTGGCATATACTCCTTTGCTCAAGTGCATCAAATGATATCAACAATTAAAGGTACTGTGAGTAGAGATATAGCATTTACCCATATCATGCAGTCCTGTTTTCCAATGGGATCTATGACAGGAGCGCCAAAGAAAAGGGTGCTGGAGCTTGTGCATCAATATGAATCATCAAGTAGAGGTATTTTTTCGGGATCTGTTGGTTATATAGGTCCAGATAATGATTTTGACTGGAATGTGGTTATAAGAAGCATTATGTATAACGATCAGAGCGGATATTTAGGATATAAAGTTGGTGGTGGTATTACATTTCAATCTGATCCAATACAGGAATATGAAGAATGTATGTTAAAAGCATTGGCACTACAAAAGGTTTTAAGTAGTGAGTAGCAATATAAAATTACTTGTGAATTATTTTCCTGTTGAAGGCACCTGACTGTTTGCATTATTTAGCAGCAAATCAACACTTTCTTTCAGCAACTCAAGTTTCTTAGCCTGAAATAGTTCAATTTTTTCAGCAGGCAATCTCAAAGGATATATTTCGCCGGAAGCAAGTTTTTCATCCATGCTGGGATTAAGTTGATTAAAATCAGCAATATCCATAGTCATTTTATTGGCTACAACAATGGAATTGTATTTACCATAAATATTTAATGTGGCTGTATTTTCTTCGAGTGTGGCCAGCAATGGATTTTCTTCTGGATTTGAATAAGGATTGATAGCAGCATATCCTCCTCCCCAAGTACCATTTGTACCATCTCCTTCAAAGAAATAATGTACTGCAATAAATTTTTTTACATGATTTCTGGTTTCTTCTGGCAGAAAATATTGCAGTTGCCAAAAACTTTTACTTCCAGATTTTTTCATGGCCCTTTGCACACCACCTGGGCCACAATTATATGCAGCTATTACCAATAACCAATCATTAAATTGCCCGTACAACTGCTTCATATATTTAGCAGCAGCATAAGTACTCTTTACGTAGTCTAATCTTTCGTCATAACCTCCACTTACATAGAGTCCCATTTCTCGGGCTAAGTCAGGCATCAATTGCCAAGGGCCTACTGCTCCCACCCTACTTAATGCTGTATTTTGCAAATTACTTTCAATAACGGATAAATATTTTAACTGTAAGGGTAGATTGTATTGTAATAAAATTCTGTCGTACAAATTAAAGTAAGGTCGGCCCCATACCTTCATTGCACCATAAAGCTTTGTTCTGGTTTTCAGATGATCCTGAACAAATGAAACCATAGAAGGATGAATTTCATTTTGCGCAAGCAACCCATAATAAGAAGATGTAAAATTATTTGCTGATGTAGATTGCTGTCCTAATAAACTCTTAAAAATTTTTGTACTATCTTTTGCTTTTGTGGTATCTGTTAATATTATTTCTGCACTGAAATTGTTTGCGTAAGCAGAACAACTAAAACAAAAAACAGCCACACACAGGGTCAAACCCTTTTGTATCCAGCTACTTAAAATTCTATGTGTACTAAAAAGATTCATTGCCATTCTGATTGATTTTCAGAAACATATATTAATAATGCTTCATCATATAATCTGCAAACTGGAGCAAAACTAACTCATTTTCTGCATTAGACATGGCCTGCATGCCAAAAGGCATGCCATTTTCATGTTTGAATAATGGAATACTGATAGCGGGAATACCTGTTAAATTGGCAAATACTGTATAAATATCAGCAATATACATTTCAACCGGATTTGTGGATTTAGAACCAATATCAAAAGCAGTTGATGGCGAAACCGGTGAAATAATTATATCGTGATGTTGAAATATTTCTTCCGTTTGATTTTTTAATAATCGCCTCACCTGTTGGGCTTTTGTAAAATATGCATCATAAAAACCCTCACTCAGTACAAATGTGCCGAGCATGATTCTTCTTTTTACTTCTTTCCCAAATCCCAGGGTTCTGTTATTGATATATAATGAACTAAGATCTGCATTTGTTGGGTTGGTATGAAAGCCATATCGAATGCCATCAAATCTGGAAAGATTGCTGGATGCTTCTGCTGTAGTGAGTGTATAATATGCCGGAACAATATACTCCAGTAGATTAAATGATACCGGAGTTACGGTGTGCCCATCCATTTTAAGTTTATGGATAGCGTCTAAAATGTTCTGCCGAATGGTTGTATCTAAGGAAGGATGTGAAAGTGTTTCTGGAAAATAAGCTATACTTAATTTTTCCTGATTCATTTTTAGCAGTGGAGACAATTCCCTTTGTTTTTCCTGAATACAGGTACTATCAAATTCATCTGGTCCGGAAATCGTATCAAATACTAATGCTACATCGGAAACAGTTGCAGCTAAAATCCCAATCTGATCAAAGGAGGAAGCATAAGCCACTAATCCTTGTCTTGAAATGCTACCATAGGTTGGCTTTAGTCCAATACAACCACAAAAATCAGCAGGCTGGCGTACTGAGCCTCCTGTATCACTACCTAAGCTAACCATGCAAAGAGATGCTTGTATTGAAACTGCTGATCCGCCGGAAGACCCTCCTGATACTTTCTGTTGATCTGCGGCATTTTTTACAGGACCGTAAATAGAATTTTCATTGCTGCTTCCCATAGCAAACTCATCACAGTTTTGTCTGCCGATAATGACTGCGCCGGCTTCCAGTAATTTTTCCACGACGGTTGCATTATACACTGAAGCATACCCTTCAAGCATTTTTGAACCTGCGGTTAATGCATGACCACTATAACTGATTACATCTTTTATACCTACTATTACTCCATGAAGCTTACCAATGAGTTTGCCTGTTTTCGCAAAATAATCATCTAAAAAAATGGCCCGTTGGGCAGCATCGTCAAATACTTCTATAAAAGCATTGATGTGGGAATGAGATTCAATCCTGTTACGATACCAGATTACTGCATTAGAAACAGTTGCTGTTCCTGAAATTATTGCAGCCTGATATGATTCTACATTTTTATATGGAAACAAACTATTGTTTCTGAGTGGTGATGGGGAAGAATTGTAAAATGGCTATTTAGAATCGGAATGGCCCGAGTTAGCATCTTTATCGTTCATGCCTTCTTCTAACTCTTTTTTTACATTATTTTTTGCATCATTAAACTCTCTGATTCCTTTTCCAAGGCCACGCATAAATTCAGGTATTTTGCGTCCACCAAAAAGCACTAGCACTACAACTGCAATAAGAAGTATTTCCTGAAATCCTAAGTTTCCCATAACATTTTTTTTAAAATGTGAAATGCAAAAATAACTCTTAAACAAATTGATAATGTATTCCGCAGGAAAAATAAAAAGGCCATCCAATGGATGACCTTTCAAAAATTGTATTCTAAGATTATCTTCTCTTTTCCTTGATACGTGCACTCTTACCACTACGCTCTCTGAGATAAAACAGTTTGGCACGACGTACCTTTCCGACCTTATTGAGCACTACTGATTCAACATTTGGAGAGAAAAAAGGAAAAAGACGCTCTACACCCACATTGTCAGAAATTTTTCTAACAGTAAATGTAGCAGTAGCTCCCTGACCTTGTATTTTTATTACATCACCACGAAAACTCTGTATTCTTTCCTTACCACCTTCAATAATTTTATAATTCACAGTTACATTATCCCCTGCCTTGAAGCGTGGAAGTTCTTTACTTGCTGTAAGCTGATCATGAACAAATTTAACGGCCAGATTCATAATTCTATTTTTAGAGGCGGCAAATTTAGAGGTATCTGCCTAATTACTGAAATTATTCTATCAATTTTTTTATCGTGCTACGTTTACAGCCCTCTTTTCACGGATTACTGTAACTTTTATTTGACCCGGATAAGTCATTTCATTTTGAATTTTCTGGGCTATCTCAAAACTGAGCTTATCACTATCACTATCGGATACTTTTTCGGACTCTACAATAACCCGGAGCTCTCTTCCCGCCTGTATGGCATAAGCTTTTTCTACTCCTTGAAAAGCAAGCGCCATTCCTTCAAGTTCTTTAATTCTTTGGAGATATTGCTGCATCATTTCTCTCCTTGCACCCGGTCTTGCACCACTTATGGCATCACAGGATTGTACTATGGGAGAAATAACATATTGCATTTCCATTTCATCGTGATGGGCTCCTATGGCATTTACCACAGCGGGGTTTTCGCCATATTTCTCAGCCCATTTTGCGCCTAATAATGCATGGCTCAGTTCAGATTCCTCATCTGGCACTTTTCCAATATCATGCAGTAAACCGGCTCGTTTTGCCAGTTTTACATTTAGCCCAAGTTCCGCAGCCATAGTAGCACAGAGATTGGCTACTTCTCGGCTATGCATCAATAAATTTTGACCATACGATGAACGAAATCGCATGCGCCCAACTATTCTTACTAATTCTTTGTGAAGCCCATGAATACCAAGTTCAATAATGGTACGCTCTCCTATTTCCATTACCTGATCGTCTAATTGACGGCGTGTTCTTTCCACCACTTCTTCAATACGTGCCGGGTGAATACGACCATCGGATACCAAGCGTTGTAAGCTAAGCCGGGCAAGTTCTCTACGCAGTGGGTCATAGCAAGAGAGTAGAATTGCTTCTGGGGTATCATCTACAATTAAATCAACACCTGTAGCTGCTTCAATCGTACGGATATTTCTTCCTTCCCTGCCAATTATCTGACCCTTGATTTCATCTGATTCTAAATTGAAAACATTTACTGTGTTTTCAATTGTTTGTTCAGCGGCAGTACGTTGTATGGTTTGAATAACAATTTTTCGGGCTTCTTTATTTGCCTTTTGCTTAGCTTCTTCTAAAATTTCCTGTTGTATAACTAAAGCCTTTGTATTTGCCTCTTGCCTTAGGCTTTCAATCAATTGATTTTTTGCTTCATCTGCTGTAAGTCCGGCCACTTTTTCTAACCTCCTGATATGCTCCTCTTGATGTTTTTCAAGCTCTGTACGTTTAGTATTTACTACCTCTATTTGCTTATTGAGGTTATCTTTTATAGCTTCATTTTCTTTTACTTGCCTGTCTAAAGCAGCATCTTTTTGATTGAGGTTTATTTCCTTTTGCTTGATTCTATTTTCCCAATCACTTATTTTTCTATTTCTTTCATTTACCTCTTTTTCATGTTCCCCTTTGAGGTGTACAAATCTTTCTTTTGCTTCTAATTCTTTTTCTTTTTTAATTGTCTGAGCCCTTAGTTCGGCTTCTTTAACTATGCTTTGTGCTTGTAATTCTGAATCTTCAATTCTCTTTTTTGTGTCTTTATGAAAAATAAATTTACCCAGTACTATGCCGCCAATAAGCGCAGCTATTCCTATGACAATCATTATTATGGCTTGATCCATTCTGCTGTTTTTTTAAATAAATGTTTAATTTGAAATTATTCATAGATCTTTTTTTATGAATATTTTGTAGTTGGCGAAGATAGCCTTTGCCCTGCTATCTTAACAGAAAATTTTTTCTGGTCATTTTGAGCTGAAATTTTCCATTATGGGAAATGGCAATCATTAGAGCAAATATTTTACAATTGATAACCAGTGCTTTAGAATATTTTTTTCTCTTGGCACTTTGTTTGAAATATATATGTCACCCGTTTTTAATCTGTCCCCTCCGAAAGTAGTTTATTTAAAATTGTAATTTTTTAAAATGAAAAGTTTATTTGGATTATTCGTGGGGGCTTTATTTTTTGTTTCCTGCGCAACAAAAGAAGTTAGCACACCAGTAGTAAATTTTTATGAAGATGTAAACGTAGCAGTTTCTTCCTTTCAAATGAGTACGGTTGAGGCGTCTATAAATATTTCATTTTCAACCCTATACCAAAATAACATTCAAAAAATTGAAATCATGAGTAGTGGCGATAATACTCATTTTTGCACCCGCAGAACTTTTACCATTACATCACCGTCAAGTAGTATTCAAAATTTTGAATTTCTTGATAATGATATAAAAGGCACTCCGATGTACTATATGCTGCGCTTTCAAGATACTGAAGGCAATTGGTCCTACTCAAACATTTATACTTACGAGTATCAATTTTAGTCTTTAACGGGGGTTTTTATATTTCAAAAGGCTCTGCTGCTGCAGGGCTTTTATAATAGCTCCATTCCTTTAGAAATTGATTTTATGATGGCTTGAATCTTTTCGTTAGTCCATGATAATTCAGCATCACCCACGCTTGTTTCTTTTTTATCTTCCGTAACAAACCAGAGCAAAACCATTGTGATATAATCTTGCATATCCTTTCCGGCAAAAGCAATTTTAAAATCTAAAATTTTTTGGTTGAGCATTTTCACAGTAGCCCTTAGCTTTTCTTCGTCTGTGGCATTAATTCTAATACGATAATTTCTATCAGCTAAAGTTATTGTTATAGGAATTAGTTCGTTCATCATTTTGCATTAAGTGCCAAAAGGCATTTATCAATGGCTGAAAGATAACTATCAATTTTTTTTTGCAGAGCTTTTTTATCTGCCTCCGGCAAATTTTTTACGCCGGATGATAATGCAGTTGATTTTTGCATCCATTGTTCCTTTTCAATATTTAGTTGATCCATTTGGTGCAGAACTGCTTCGTGCTTTAGTTTAAGTTTTTTATGCTCATTTTGAACTGCATGCAACTGTTTCAGCAGTGTTGATACCATTACTTGTAATTGCTCAATATTTTCTTTTATCGCCGAAGGCATAAGTTCAATATTATTTTCTTATTTCTGCATGTAGTTTTCCCTCAAGCCTTTGTCTGACTTTTTGCATAGCAGATTCTATCTCCTTTTCAGTTAAAGTTTTCTCTTCATTTTGAAAAGTACATCTTATGGCCAATGATTTCTTGTCGTTTCCAATTTTATCACTTTCAAAAACATCAAATAAACTAATTCCAGTTAGTCCATTTACAGCACTTCCGTATAACTCCTTTTCAATTTGTTCAAACGAAATTTGTTTGTCAATCAACATAGAAATATCCCTATCAACGGACATAAACTTAGAGACTGGTTTATAAATAATTTTAAACTTTTCTGTCAATTGGCACAATTGATCAAAATAAATATTAATCCAAATTACTTCTTGATTTATGCCAAAAAGCTCCCTACGGTTGGAAGCAACTACAGCAATATTTCCAAGCATTATTTTACCAAAATAGATATCAAAATTTGCTGATACAGATGCATCATTTTTTTTGAATATAAAATTTGAGATACCACACAATGCAAGCAACTGACCAACAATACCCTTTGCATAAAAGATGCCGACAGACTGTGGTTTTTCTTGCCAATGCACACCATGATTATTGCCGGTTATACAAATACTCAGTTGATGATTTTCTATATATTTTCCTACACCTGTAACGGAATATGTATTTCCATATTCAAATAATTTAAGGTCTGTATTTTTTCTGTTGATATTATAATTGATGGTTTCTAATTGTGGCTCAAGCATGGAGGGCCTCATGATATCCAATTCAGAACTTAGACTATTCATCATTCTGACTGTAGAAGAAAGTATTGTTTCATCATAGTACTTGCTGTTAGTAATTGAATTACAAATTATTTCTGTAAAGCCCATGCCAGTAAGTGCTTGGCCAAGTTTTTCCTTTAGTTCAATTCGATAATTATGACCACCTGAGGGAGTAAGTTGCACACTATCCGGAATTTCAATATTATCTAAACCATCTATGCGAAGTATTTCTTCGGCAATATCTGCCGGCAGGCTAATGTCTGGTTTATAAAAAGGAGCAGCAACTCTTATTTCGTCAATGCCTTCTTTAATCAATTCAAAACCCAAATGCTCTAGTATATTTTTTATTGCATCGGGATGATAATTTTTACCACTTATTTTTTTGAGATAATGGTATTTAATACTTATTTGCTTTTTTTCCGCAGGTTGCGGATAAATATCGGTTATATTTCCATCCCATACACCATCTGCTAATTCAATCATCAATTGTGCAGCTCTTTTAGCCACAATAACTGTTTGAGAAATATCCGTTCCTTTTTCAAATCGAATGGCCGCCTCGGTTCTGAGGGCATGATGTATGGATGATTTACGAATAGTAAAGGTACTAAAACAGGCACTTTCTAAAAAGATACTTTTTGTTTGCTCTGTTACCCCACTGTTTAACCCACCAAATACCCCACCGATACACATAGGTTTTTCCGCATCACATATCATCAAATCTGCGGCTGTTAATTTTCTTTCTTTTTCATCTAAGCAAATAAATGGTGTCCCTTCGGGCAATGTTTGTATGATGATTTCATGACCATTTATTTTGTCCAAATCAAATGCATGGAGTGGCTGACCAGTTTCTTGTAAAATGAAATTTGTAATATCTACGATGTTATTAATTGGCCGCAGGCCAATGCATTTTAAATAATCCTGTAGCCATTTTGGAGATTCTTTTACCTTAATATTCGTGAGCACCATACCTGAATATCGTGGGCATGCAATTGTATCCTGTACGGCAACTTTTATTTCGGGTGCTTTCGCCCCTTCTCCTTTTATATTTTGAAAAGGAAGCTTTGGTTTTGCTGATTGTTTATTGTGGTGGCTCAGCCATGCACATACATCTTTAGCTACACCAATATGGCTCATAGCATCCATTCTATTTGGAGTAAGTCCTATTTCAAAAATATAGTCGGAATATAGTTTAAAATATTCTGAGGCAGGTGTACCTGGCACTGTATCATCTGGCAATACCATAATGCCGTCATGGCTATTGCCCAATCCTAACTCGTCTTCAGCACATATCATCCCATTACTTTCTACACCTCTAATTTTTACTTGCTTTAGTGTAAGTGCATCGCCATTTATTGGATATAAAGTTGTACCAGAAAGTGCCACTACAACTTTTTGCCCAACAGCTACATTGTTAGCGCCGCATACAATCTGGAGCGGTTCTAACTGACCTATAAGTATTGTTGTAATTTTTAATCTATCTGCATCAGGATGTTTTTCGCAGGTTTTTACTTCACCTATTACTACCCCATTTAGATTTCCTTTCACTTCATGATACTGCTCTACACTTTCTACCTCAAGACCAATTGAAGTAAGGATTTTAGAAAGTTTTTCCGGTGCTATTGTTTCAGGTAAATAATTATGTAACCAATTATAGGAAATGCGCATATTCAAAAATTGGCTGCGAATTTAAGGAATAGGATTTTGGAAAAAGAGAATTAGAGTGGGCATGATAATTTAAGGGTAACAGCTTATCATCTAAATCCTATACACAGAAATACAGGTTTGCAATTTCTAAATATAATTGGCAGCAGCCTACAAATTTTTACTCGATGATGCAGCTGATGCATGAAAACAAAGCCCTTTTGCAATCTTCAATTTTTGATTGTTACTTTGCCATCGATTAAAAATTAATATTATGAGCAATATTTCAAAAGTAAAAGCCCGTCAAATTTTAGATAGTAGGGGCAATCCAACAGTAGAAGTAGATGTTATAACTTCTGCTGGTACGCTGGGACGTGCAGCTGTGCCAAGTGGCGCCAGCACAGGAATTCATGAAGCAGTAGAACTTAGAGATGCTGACAAATCACGCTACATGGGTAAAGGTGTCATAAAAGCTGTTGACCATGTAAATAATCAAATAGCCGGGGTTTTACAGGGTATGAATATTTTTGAGCAAGCCATGATAGACCATTCCATGATTGCATTAGACGGCACAGACAACAAAGGAAATTTAGGAGCAAATGCAATATTAGCAGCATCAATGGCTGTAGCACATGCAGGTGCTAAAGAAAGTGGACTACCCCTTTACCGATATTTGGGTGGCGTAAATAGTACAGTACTTCCCATGCCACTCATGAATATTTTGAATGGAGGCGTACATGCTGATAATAAAATCGACTATCAGGAATATATGATTGTGCCAATAGGTGCAGATAGCTTTAGTGAGGGTCTGCGCTGGGGAGTAGAAATTTTTCATCACCTAAAAAATGTATTGAAGAAGAATGGATATAGCACCAATGTGGGAGATGAAGGTGGTTTTGCACCAGATATACAAAGTAACGAAGAAGCCATAGAAACAGTACTACAAGCCATAGATGCAGCTGGATATAAAGTGGGAGAGCAAATAGGCATTGCATTAGATGCAGCAAGCAGCGAAATGTATAAAGATGGAAAGTATAAATTTTATAAAAGTAGTCAACGCGAAATAAGTAGTGATGAAATGGTGGCATACTGGACGGAGTGGGTAAATAAATATCCCATCATATCCATTGAAGATGGTATGGCCGAAGAAGACTGGGATGGATGGAAAAAATTGACAGATGCAATCGGCAGTAAATGTCAGTTGGTTGGAGATGATTTGTTTGTAACCAATACAAAAATTTTGAAAAGAGGTATAGATTCAGGCGTTGCAAATTCAATTTTAATTAAAGTGAATCAGATAGGCACCATTACCGAAACAATAAATGCAGTTCAAATGGCACAGCATGCAGGCTATACGACTGTAATGAGCCACCGTAGTGGAGAAACTGAAGATACCACCATTGCAGATCTTTCAGTAGCACTTAACTGTGGCCAAATAAAAACAGGTAGTGCCAGTCGTACAGACAGAATGGCTAAATACAATCAATTGATTCGTATAGAAGAGGCCCTAGGTTTGACAGGGAGCTATCCAAAAGGAAAAATAAAATTTAGAAAGTAGAAAAAGAATAACATTGATTGCTAATTGCAATCTATAAAATAAAATTTCTACACATTTATCTGTAGAAATTTTTAGAAAAAGAAGCTCGCAATAAGCGAGCTTCTTTTTGCAAACAAATATTTGCTCTGCAAATTTTGGATAGTATAATACACATCTAAAGGTACCATTTTATGCTATGCTTTTCATTTAATATTACAGCTCGCATCACTTTTTCTCTTATCAGTTCGTGATATTCATTTTCTTAAAAAAAAATGAAGTAAAATATTTTTAATTTAAATCAGTTTTTTTGTTCAAAAAATTCGCATGGATGAAATTTATACAAACTTTTTTTTGTCGAATTTTTGGTGCTGTAAATTTTTTTTAAAAAAAAATGAAAATAAATTTGGTAACATCATTTAAATACTTTCATCTTTGCACAGCAATAAAAAAATGCATAAACAAATATCACATATCGCATTAAATTGGTTTAGTCCCAGAGTGGACTATACTGATTGCCGGGCATGTTATTTTACAGAATAAGTTTATAACTCATTCCATATAACAGCCCCGGCAAAACGCCGGGGTTTTTGTTTAAATGCAGCAATAGCAAAGGTTTTAGCAAATTGGTTTAGAATGAAAATAGGATGAAGAGAAAATATATTTTTCAAATCATCCAAAAAAAATTAATCCAATTTTATGTATAAATAATTATTTTGAATCTATAGTAAATTAAAAAATAAAATGCTGAGTTACTTACGACATATACAATTAAATAGTAGCAGGTTTGATCAAAAATCATACCCCGGATGCTATTGTTATGCACAGCATAAAGCAATTGCATTTTTTATAGGCAATAAAAATGATCTCCATCATACACGACCGGTTTATATACATACATAAAATCATTATGCATGAGTAAAAGCCCGGTCAAAACAGACCGGGTTTTTTATTGTATTCAATTCGTATTAAAAAGTATTCCAAGCAAATCATTCACATACAAAATGATTGCAAAGAATATTAGGTGCAGAAGGAGATAAGTGATCCCCGTTAGTTGCAGCGGGGACATTTATAAAAGAAGTTTTTTAAAAAATATAGCAGCATTCCAATGGTTGGATACTCCGCCTGGAACGGAGAGGCTACAGGTTCGAGTCCTGTCTGCTATACAGCAATTTAAAGTATAAATGAATAGAGCATTTTCATCAGTTATAGAATAGTGAATTTGCAGTTCGATTATAGTTCAATGGTTCGTTAGTGTAATGGCAAACATGGCAGATTGTCTATCTGCTGCTATGGGTTCAAATCCCATACGAACCGCAGAATATGGTGTTACAAATTTTTGCATTATTGAATCAGAAGCTGAGTATGCACACTCAATTACAGACTTGATATTCATACGTTGTCTTTAGCTTATTTGGTAAAGCACCGCACTGTGCATGCGGACAACAGGGTTCGATTCCCGGAGACAACCAATACGGTTTGGTGTAATGGCAACATGATCATTCCCCTTTATTTCTTAAAGGTAAATAGTGCTTGATCGAATTCAGTTCAAATCTGAAAACCGTACAGTCATGGCTTAGCGATAAATGGGTTTGCATATTTCAACCTATATGTAGTGGGTATGTGGTTTCAAACCCTTTAAGCCTGCATAAACTGGTCTGTAGCTTAATGGTAAAAGCAGTTGCCTTATACGCAAAATAGTATTGGTTCAAATCCAATCAGGCCAACAGTTACACGAGTCTGTAGCCCAACGGCAGAGGCAATAGTTTTAGAAACTATTCAGTAACAGTTCGAATCTGTTCAGGCTTACAATGGAGTAGAAAAAAATAAATGAAAGTATATAAATGCAAATTGATATGATATAATAAAACAAAGATCATTCATGAGGCGAAGCCCAAAAATTATGTCCAAAAAATTTGATAGCGTCCAAATACTTTTTAGCATGTTATACTGGTTCGTAACTCAATTGGTTTCAGAGTATCGGTCTTTTACACCGGGAGTTGTGAGTTCGAGTCTCACCGGGCCAACAAAATTTTAATCTTATGTTGATATCATATTTTATGAAGCTATGCATGATTAATGGTATCTGTAATAAAACAATCTTTCGGATGAATAGCTCAAAGGTAGAGCAATGGTTTGTTAAACCAAAGGCTATAGGTTCAAATCCTTTTTCATCCGCACAAAAAGTCCTGTTGGCAGACATGGCAGTATGCGTCCGGCTGCAACCCGGAATAAAGAAGTTCGAATCTTCTGCAGGACTCAAATATTAATGAATGAATCAGCATGAATAGTTCATGACTGTCTCATAAAAAATAGATATGGTGCTTTGGCAGAATGGATAGATGCACCGGAGTGAAATACCGGATATCAAGGTTCAATTCCTTGGGGCACCACTCATTATGGGTTTGAGGCAATGGTACATTGTTGTCTCTAAAACAATTTATAAAGGTTCAAATCTCTTAGCCCATGCAGGAGTAAAAATGTAAAATGTAAGAAGATGAAAACAGAACAACGGCAGTGGTTGAGCCTTACTGGAGTATCAGTAAAATCAACTATTGCAGAGGAAATCACAGTGAGGCTTGCAAAGGAAATAGCTGAAGGCAATCAGATAAAAGTTTGTATTGGTACAGATAGCCAAGTAAAAGGACTTGAAACTGAGTTTGCCACTGTAATTGTGCTGATAAGAAAAGGCAAAGGAGGATTTATGTATATACACAACGAGTCCACTACTCAAAGGATGAGCATAAAAGAAAGGATGCTAACAGAAGTGGCAAAGAGTATAGAAGTGGCTTATCCTTTGTGCAGCATATTCAGCCGCTATAGTGTGGATATGGAACTGCATGCAGACATCAATACCAATCCAAATTTTAAAAGCAATGATGCTTTAAAAGAAGCGATGGGTTACATAGTGGGAATGGGTTTTGAATTCAAGGCTAAACCCCTAGCATTTGCAAGCTCCAGTTGTGCCAATAAAATGGTGCAGTAGCGATTAAAAATTAAAATACCTAATCGATCTATGCATCTATAGAAACACAAAAAAATATTAGAAATCATTAATAAAAGAAAATTTTTTTTATGGACATACAACAAAAAATTATTACAGCAGAAAGCATTTTCAAAAATGGATTTCTCTGTGGTAAATCACTTTATATGTTTTGCTATGGCAAAGTGCCTAATGCACATTTCATCAATAATATAGATGGTGAAAAAGCATATCATGCTGTGCATAAAGCGTTTGCAGATTGTATTGAATCGGTACATGCTTACAGATGCTATGATACAGCAAAAAAGGGATACGCATTTGATGAAACTTTCCTTCGGTTGAAAAATGGATGTCTGCTTGAATTTGATAAATATTATTGTGCAATTTATCATGACGGTAGCCAGCAGGAATTCATCAACACTATTACCAATACAGTACAGCAATTCAAAGAACCTCAACGGAGAAAGTCGCTTGAAATGAATTTGATCAGTAGAACAAATTATGGCTTTGAATTGAAGCAGATAGAAGTTAAAAAAACAAGATTAGATATCAGTCTATTTTATAACGAAGATTTTAAAGCAGTGGACGAATTAATTACAAAGCGTTTGAAGAAAGATAAAGACAAAGGTATTGTGCTACTACATGGATTGCCTGGCACAGGAAAAACAACTTATCTGCGTTATTTGATTGGCAAAATTAAAAAACGCATTCTGTTTGTTTCGCCCACTGTGGCAGGTGATATTACCAGTCCGGATTTTATTCAACTCTTGATTGATAATCCCAACAGTGTACTCATCATTGAAGATGCAGAAAATATTTTAATGGATAGAAAAATAAGCAACAATGCTTCGGTTTCAAATCTCTTAAATTTATCTGATGGATTACTGGCAGATTTTCTGAATGTACAATTAATTTGCACGTTTAATAGTCCCCTCACAATGGTGGATAGTGCGCTGATTCGCAAGGGAAGATTGATAGCAAAATATGAGTTTGGAAAACTGAATATAGAAAAAGCTCAGCAGCTAAGTAATCATTTCGGTTTTGCCGAAAAAATTACAAAACCAATGACCATAGCAGAAATTGCAAATCCTGGAAAGGATGAAATGGCGCAGCAAAGAACTGCAGTGCTTGGTTTTAGAAGAGAAGTATTGATGAATTAAAATATGCTGATTATTTCAGCTCAAAACCTTGCTCAATGGCAAGAAGGAAATCCGTATGTTGATAGCAAACCTGGCAAGTGTATTTTAAACACCGCAGTGCGGGAGCAGTAGCTACCTGTATGCTGTTGCATCAATATGCAGTTTCCTCCACAACCTGTAGGTCATGGGTTCGATTCCCATTCACATCAGTGATAGCTCAGATGGATAGAGTAACAGAGAATCATGCGGGTTCGAATCCCGCCCCTGATAAAATTAGGGTAGCAAAATGGTAATGCAAAGCAAGATGGATGCTTGATGTTCAGCAGTACACCACTGCTTAAAAAATGGTGAAAATAAAGCCCGGTTACTATTGCCGGTAAGCAAATGATTCATCTGTTTTAATAAACTATGAAGAATGATGCAAACAATTTTTTTACTGCCTGCGGCAATGTGAATGATCTTGAAAATTATTTCACTTCAATAAGAAAGATCAGTGATTTTTTTACTGTAATTTATAAAGGAACTGAAGCAAGATGCACTTTCAAAAATATTGCTCCGCTATAAGAAAATGGAAATTGTAAACTGGGCTTTTAATTAAATAAATTTTTTAATGATAGAAATGTAAAACAATGAAACATTTACAAGTAAACGCCTACCAAGTAGCATTGGTATTTAATAAAGGCGTGTACAAAAAAATGCTACGAGCAGGAAACTACTTACTATGGTTCAATGAGACCGCAGTATTGTATGAATTAAACAAACCATTTGTATCTGCAGTAGAAATGAATACCTTGCTACAAGATACAGCATTGGCAGATGCCTTGCATATTGTAGCAGTAAAGGACAATGCTATGGCATTGCAATTCGAAAACGGATTGCTGAAAAATGTATTAAACACTGGTCAATATGCATTCTGGAAAGGAATGATACAATATAAATTTGTGTATGCCGATATCAGTACTATTACAATTGAAGAAAACATAAACCGTAGTTTATACCAGCACAAATTAATAGCACCATATATCAGAAGTTATGCTGTAGAAAATCACGAAAAAGCATTGCTTTTTGTAGATGGTAAATTTGAAGCAATACTGCATGCCGGTATCTACTACTGGTGGAAAAACAGCACTGCAATAGTAGTAGCCAAAGTGGACACCCGCATACAGCAATTAGAAATAAATGGTCAGGAAATTTTGACAAAAGACAAAGCTGCACTGCGTATCAATGCACAGGCACAATACAGAGTGGCAGATATTGAAAAAGCCATATTGAAAAACAAAGAATATGACAAACAATTATATGTTGCTTTTCAATTGGCCCTACGAGAATACATAGCAGGATATAGCATTGATGAGCTGTTGGAAAAAAAAGGTGCTATTGTACCATTTGTACTGGAGCAAGTGAAATTAAAAGCGGAACTACTTGGTGTTGAAGTATTGGGCTTTGGTATTCGGGATATTATTTTACCGGGAGATGTAAAAGATATCCTGAATAAAGTGTTGATTGCAGAAAAAAATGCTCAAGCAAATACCATTATGCGGCGTGAGGAAACTGCCAGTACACGTAGCTTATTAAACACAGCGAAACTGATGGAAGAAAATGCAATGCTTTGGAAACTAACAGAGATGGAATATGTAGAAAAGATTGCAGACAAAATCAGCAACATAAGTGTAAGTGGTAATGGTGCTTTAATGGAACAGTTGAAACAAATTTTTGTAGAAACAAAATAAAACAACATCCGGTGCTACTTGTGTGCCGGATGTTTTTAAAAACCAAAAAAAATAACATGAGTAAATTAAAAATATCAGGAAAAGAATTAAGGGCCATCGGCCTACCAGAAGGCCCTGTAATCAGTGTGGCCATGAGGGTTATGGAACAACATTATAAACACCATACAAAGGAAGCAGCATTTGATTTGCTACAATTAATAATGGATGCACCAGAGAAGTATTTGAAGGATGAAATATTGAAACCAATTGCCGAGAAACTAATGCCTGCATCTGAATCAGAAGCCATAAGCATTCTACAAAATGAAAAGGGTATTGATTTTAATGTTTTTGGCCAAGATTATATTGATGAAGGAGCAATGCATCAAATGCATATAGCAGCAAAGCTTCCTATAAGTGTAGCAGGTGCTTTAATGCCCGATGCGCATAGTGGCTATGGATTGCCAATTGGTGGTGTGCTGGCTACAGAAAATGCAGTTATACCTTATGGTGTAGGTGTAGATATAGGATGCAGAATGTGTCTTAGTATATTTGATATTGATCCAAAAGAATTGATTCAAAAAGAATCTTATTTTGCAAGAGAAATAAATGAAGCATCGTTGTTTGGAAGTGGCGGTCAGTTTGATGTGGCAGCCAATCATGAAGTGATGGAGCATGCATTATTTTATCAACTCCCTTTACTCAAAAGCTTGCATAGCAGGGCGTGGAAGCAACTGGGTTCTTCAGGAAGTGGAAATCATTTTGTAGAATTTGGTGCTGTGGAAATTGCAGAGCAGGATCACATACTTGGTGTGGAAGCCGGTACTTATATTGGTTTATTAACACACTCCGGCTCAAGGGCACTTGGAGCAAATATTGCCAATCATTATACTAAGATAGCTATCAGTAAAAGACAATTGCCGCAGGATGCAAAAAACCTTGCATGGTTATCGTTGGATGAAGATGCAGGAATAGAATATTGGAATGCTATGAACCTTGCAGGAGATTATGCCAGTGCATGTCACCATATTATTCATGAAAAAATTGTAAAGCAGTTAGGAAGAAAACCCATAACAAGGGTGGAGAATCATCACAACTTTGCATGGAAGGAAAAATGGAATAAAATGGAAGTAATCGTACACAGAAAAGGTGCTACGCCTGCAGGTAAAGATGTGCTGGGCATCATACCTGGTAGTATGACTGCACCCGGCTTTATTGTAAAAGGAAAGGGTATGGAAGCTTCTTTAAACTCAGCAGCGCATGGTGCAGGAAGAAAAATGAGTCGTACAAGAGCAATCCAATCTGTGACGGACAAGCAATTTAAAGATGAATTAAAAAAGCATGGAGTTAAACTGTTGGGTGGTGGTTTAGATGAATCTCCATTTGCTTATAAGGACATTCATGAAGTTATGAAAAGTCAGCAAGCATTGGTAGATGTGGTGGGAAAGTTTACGCCAAAAATTGTAAAGATGGATGGTGCCAAACATAAAATATGGCGAAAAGGTAAAGAAGAAGAAATGGGTGAATGAATTAAATCATTTGCCCATTTTCATTAAAGGATGATGTTATAGATTTGTGGAGTAATTTTTTTATTTTTACGCCTTCGGCGAATGATTGATATTGATTAGAAATGTTTGTTGAATGGGCAAAATTAAAATTTAGATCATGTCGTTATGGCAAAATTTTAAAGACACAGATCATGAATTTGAACGGAGATTTTTTGGATATATAACATTACTTTCTGTAGGTATTTTTTTGTGCTATTTATTCGATATAGCATTAAATAAAGTTCCGGATGTAAGGGTTTTGTTGTTGCAGCATGGCGTTCATTTTATATATTTTTTGATCGGTATCATTATAATCATACTATTAACTGGTGCCATCTATTATCGAACGCTTGATTTTTGGGAAGCGGAAACTGAGGCTACAAAAAACGCATGTATCATTAATGCAATTATTTGGTCTTGCTTTTGGATATGCTGGAGTATTTTTTGTGCATGTATTACTCCAAATACAATTCCATTAAATATGCTTGATTTGATATTCATTTTTCTACTCGTTTTTATTCCCGGCTTTATAGCTTTTTTAATTTCAAAAAACATTAGAACCAAAGAAATACTTCAAATGAAAAAGGAAATATCAAATAATATAAACGCATCGAAAATGGAACTATTTACAATTTTCGTTGAACGAAAATATTATAGTGGATACTATGGGCTTATTTGTCTTCCGGTTTATTTGGTAGCACTTTTGATTGGTCGCAAGCTTTGGTAGAACTACAAAAAAGTAACGCATTTATTGGCAATTGATGCTCAAGAGACTTTCTACAGAATTCATTTCCCATAAGTCATCAAACCTATCAAAATAAATTGGCACAAGGCTAATCATTGCCCGTAGGGCGAAAAAAAAGAATACTACTCCTTTATTGTATTAATTTTTTAAACCAAGTAGGGGTATAAGATTCATATGCTGTCTTATGTAAAACAAAAATGAAAAAATACCTTTTAGTAATGACTTGCTGCTTTGTAGTAATGATACTAAACGCACAGTTTTCACAAACAATCAGGGGCACAATTGCAGATCAAATTTTGCATCAACCCGTGGCAGGAGCCACTGTTCGTATAGCTGGGTCTGAAAAAGCCGTGGTTGCAGATTCGGCAGGCTATTTTAGAATGGATAATGTAAGTGTAGGCAATATTACCCTTCTGATTTTTAGTACAGGATATAAGGATAATGTTATTCCAAATGTGGTGGTGGATGCAGGTAAAGAAGTAGTGCTAACCATTTTCATGCAAGAGTCCATTCATGTACAGGAAGATGTAGTAGTAAAAAGCACAAGCAAAAAAAATAAGCCCATCAACGAATTGAGTGTGGTAAGTGCACGTGCATTTACTGTAGAGGAAACGCAACGATATGCTGCGGCAGTAAATGATCCACTTCGTATGGCTACCAACTATGCGGGTGTGGCAGCTGCGGATGATGGCAACAACAATATTGTAATAAGGGGCAATTCACCGAATGGTATGCTATGGCGTATGGAGGGGATAGATATACCCAACCCCAATCACTTTGTATCGCAGGGTAGTAGTGGTGGCGGCATATCAATACTGAGTGCACAATTGCTATCCAATTCAGATTTTGTAACCGGTGCTTTTGCGGCTGAATATGGCAATGCACTGAGTGGTGTATTTGATTTGAAACTGAGAAAAGGAAATAATGAAAAAAGAGAAATAACATTACAAGCAGGTGTGCTTGGTTTGAATGGGGCCATTGAAGGACCGATAAGCAAAAATTACAAGGGTTCATATTTGGTTAACTATCGCTATTCCACACTTTCATTATTAGATAAAGTGGGCGTGAATGTGGGCAGTGGTACCACAAACTTTCAAGATCTTTCTTACAATATATTTCTGCCGGCTGGCCGAGCCGGAACCTTTACTGTATTTGGGTTCAATGGCAAAAGTGATCAAGGTTATGATGCAGAAGCTGACAGTAGTTTATGGAAAAATGATGGCGATAGATATACTGCAAATTTTATATCCAATACTTATTTTAACGGGATAACACATAGCATCAATACTGGCAGAAATAGCAAACTGAATACAGCTATAGGATATTCCTACTCAAAACTATTTTATAAGGAAAATTTTTTAGAAGATGATCAATCAAAAACACCATCATTTGACGGATTGAATAACACTGAAAAATTTACAGTAAGTAGTACTTACAACTACCGCATCAATAGAAAAAATAGCATAAGAGCAGGTGTGATTTTGAATATGGCAGATTTTACATTCTTTGAAGCATCCAAAGAGAATAATGCCAGCCCACTTACGGTTACAAATAATATAAAAAGCGATGCTACTACAATACAAACTTATGCAAACTGGCAGCTTAGATTAACTGATAAACTGAGTTTTAACTCAGGCATTCATTATCTCAAACTATTGTATAATAATACACAAAGTATAGAGCCACGCTTTTCTGCAAAGTGGGATGTGAGTCCAAAACATAGCATTGCTGCAGGCATTGGTATGCACAGCCAGCTGCAGGGATGGGGTGTTTATTTTACTGAACAAAAAGATGACAATGGCAATACGTCTATGCCAAATAAAAACTTAGACTTTACAAAAGCTGCGCACTATGTATTCAGCTATAGCTATGCAATGAGTAAAAATTTACGATTAAAAACAGAATTATATTATCAGCAGCTGTACAATGTACCTGTAAGCACAAGTGACTCTAATACTATTTCAACACTAAACATACAGAATTCATATATCAATGACCCACTAATAAATAAGGGCAAAGGAAGAAACTATGGATTGGAAATATCCTTAGAAAAATATTTAGACAAGCACTATTATTTTATGTGGAGTAATGCACTCTATCAAAGTAAATATACCGCAAGTGATGGCGTAGAGCGCAATACAAGATTTAATGGAAACTTCATCAGCAATATAGTGGCAGGGAAAGAGTTTGTATTTGCCGAAGGCAGAAGAACATTGGGTTTAAATTTTAGGGTGTTATATACAGGTGGATATAGATATACACCAATTGATGAAGTACAATCAAAGGCTTTGGGATATACTGTATATTTGGAAAAAGAAGCATATAGTCTTCAAAATCCTACTTACTTCCGCTCTGATATTCGTATTAGTATGAAGTGGAATCGTAAAAATTTTACAAGTACTTTATCGTTGGACTTACAAAATGCCACCAACCGACAAAATATTTATAGTAGATATTACGATGTTACAAAAGGTGGGTTGGTTACAAATTATCAAACAGGTATTATACCCATTCTAAATTATAAAATTGAATTTTAAAATTAAAAAATAGATAAGATGAAAATGAAAATAATAATATCAGCAGTTGTTCTTGCACTAAGTTTAAATGCATGTATCAAGGATGTAATAAACGGCAGTGGACCACAGGTAACTGAGCAAAGAAATGTAAGTAATTATACTGCCATAGATTTACAATTGAATGCAACAATACATTATACAGAAGCCGACACTTTTTCTATGGAAATTATTGCGCAGCAAAATATATTAAATGAAATAAGTACAGATGTGAATGATGGGAAATTAATAATTCGTTTACCTTGGGATACTAAGATTATTTCATATGACGCTATTACAATAAATATATCTGCTCCAGCCGTAAGCGACTTTACAATAAGTGGCAGTGGAAATATTTTTTCAAGTAATATGCTGCATGTACTCAATAGTGATTTCAATATAAGTGGTAGTGGTAAAATAGCAATTGCGTCAATAGAAACAAATGATATAGATGCAAGAATAAGTGGCAGTGGAAAGCTGGAAGTAAATGGGGGCAATAGTACAAATGCTGACATAACCATTAGTGGTAGTGGGAATGCTGATATTGAAAATGTGCTGTGTGAGCATGTAAAAACAACTACTAGTGGCTCGGGTGATTGCAGGGTATATGCATCAAACACCTTAGATGTAAAAATTAGCGGAAGTGGCAAAGTTTATTATGCTGGTAATCCTACCATTACAAAAAATATAAGTGGCAGTGGCAAGTTGATCCAACTGTAATAGCATTTCTCGATTAGAGAATATACCAACAATAATTTTTGCTCAATTGAAAACTGGGATGGGAATACTCAAAATAAATCAGCATTTCCCATTCCTTTTAATCATTTTAGTGTAAAATATAAATTTGTTATAGTTTAACTAATATATACCATCTATCTTGCCTCCATGAAAAAATTTGCACCAGGATTTTCTATTATTCTTTTGTCATTGCTATTTGCATTATCAACTCATGCTCAGCAAAAAGATGAGCACAAATACAGTATTCTTCGCATTAAAATTACACCAGCCATACTATCAAAAATGCAGGCTGCGGGTGTTTATATAGATGAAGGCGAACGCAGCAAAGACAATCAGTTTACAAGTGTTTTCAGTGCTTATGAAAGAAAAAAATTGGAGCAGGCAGGTATATCTTTTGTTGTAGTCAATGATGATGCTACACTCGAATTTCAACAAAGAAATGCTTTGGATATAAAGCAGCATCCAAACCCAAAATTGGAGGCAGCCGATGCATCTGTAAATTGCAATTTTCCAGTACCCAATCTATTTGAATTAGGCACTATGGGTGGTTATTTAAAGTATGAAGAAATGCTTGCAGCTTTAGATAGTATGCATGCAAAATATCCTGCTTTATGCAGTGAAAAAATACCCATTAGCAATACTACAAAAACATGGGAGGGTCGTCCTTTGTACTATGTAAAAATTTCAGATAAAGTATCATCAAATGAAGCAAATGAACCCAAAGTTTTATATACGGGTGTGCATCATGCCCGGGAAGCTATGAGCCTTATCAACCTCATTTATTTCATGGAGTATATCCTTGAAAATTATGGTACCAATGCAGATGCTAAACGCATCATCAATAATTGTGAATTGTATTTTGTGCCATGTGTAAATCCTGATGGATATATTTATAATGAAACCACCAACCCCAATGGTGGCGGCATGTGGCGCAAAAACAGGAGGAAGCAAGGCGTAGTAACCAATGGTGTTGATTTGAATAGAAATTATGGTTTTCAATGGGGGCTAAATAGTGGTTCATCCGGGAATGCAAATAGCGATACCTACAGAGGTCCTGCAGCATTTTCAGAAGCTGAATCTCAATTAATAAAACAACTCTCTATAGATAAAAAGTTTACAACCAGCATGCATCATCACAGCTATGCTGAAATATTATTTTATCCATTTGATTATACCAATGCAAATTGTGCAGATGCTGTGCTAATGAAAAGAGCCGGCGATAGCCTCACTGCTTGCAATAATTATAGTGTAGAACATGGAGCAGGAAGTTTGGGCTATTTGGCAAGTGGTACAACGCCTGATTGGATGTATGGCGATGAAACTTCAAAACCAAAATGCTACTCATTTACTAACGAAATTGGTGGGAATAGTTTCTGGCCCTCCAGGTCTAAAATTATCCCTTTATGTCAGGAACAGGTTTTACTCAATATGAGGCTGGCCTTGTTTGCACTTAGTGTACCAAAAAATATACACAACATTAAATCACCGGTGCCAGTATATGGTGCACCTGCATTAGAATAAGGCTTAAATTTCTTTTACCATTTCTCTGAAAAGCAAGCTCAGCTTTGGTTCTGCATCTTTAGCTGCTTGAAGCACTTCTTCATGGGTGATGATATTGTTATCTGCTCTAATGCCTAAATCTGTAATGACACTCATGCCAAAAACCTGCATACCACAATGCACTGCTGCTATTACTTCTTGTACAGTACTCATACCCACTGCATGCCCACCCACAGCCTTTATCAAACGATACTCGGCGTGTGTTTCAAAGGTAGGGCCGGTAACGCCTACATAAACGCCTCTCTTCAATGTGAATCCAAGATTCAAGGCAATACTATTTGCAAGATCAATAAGTTGCTTATTGTATGGGGCACTCATATCAGGAAAGCGTGAGCCCAATGTATTTTCGTTTTTTCCTATCAATGGATTTTTTGTAAAGAAGCTGATATGATCCTCGATAATCATCATATCACCCACTTGAAAACCCTCACCTACTCCACCGGCAGCATTAGATAATAATAAGACCTCAGCACCAAGCATTTTCATCACCCTTACAGGGTAGCAAACTTGCTGTGGTGTATAACCTTCATAATAATGAAATCTTCCGGCCATGACCATCACTTCTTTATTGCCCAGTTTGCCAAAAATAAGTTTGCCACTATGCCCTTCTACTGTACTTACAGGAAAATGTGGAATACTGATATAGGGTATAGACACATCTATAATCATTTCATCTATAAAATTTCCTAACCCACTGCCAAGGATTACTGCAATACGTGGTTTATAGGGCATTTGCGCAGCAATAAAAGCAACACTATCGTTAAGTTCTGATATAACAGATAAAGACATATATCTTAAATTTCAGCAAATGTATGGGGCATATTTGATGGAGCAAATCTGTCTTTTTTATACGACCAAGCTTAGATGGCATAAAAATATTTTAACACTGCTATCTTTTATTTTATTGCCTGCTTAAGTGTCATAGGCAACATATTTGTTTTGTCCATTGAATAAAATTTGAAGCATGAACCCCATTAAATTTTGCATAGCCCTCCTCAGCCTTGTTTGCATGACCAGCGGTTGTAAAAGCGCTGAAAAGCTATTGAATAAAGGACAATATGATAAAGCATTTTATTCTGCTATCAGTCAGCTAAAAAAAAATCCGGATCATGGTGCTGCATCTTCATTATTGCCGGAGGCATATCATCAATATCAAGCATTAGTACTGCGTGAAATGTCTGGTGCCAGGGGAAAAGAGGAATCGCTGGAACAGGCATACTCAGGCTATATAGAATTACAAAAAATGTATGAAGCCATTTCAAATACGCCGGGTGCACAGCGGGTAGTAAGACCTGTGGATTATACAGATGAATTAAATGCAGCAGCGGATAATGCGGCTGCCCATTTCTATGCACAAGGAGATATGCTATTGGCACTTGGAGATAAACGCAATGCGCAAAAGGCATACACTTCATTCTCACGTGCAGATGATTATATTAGGGATTATAAAGATGTGCAAGCAAGGATTAGAGCAGCAGAAGATCTGGCTACCACTAATGTAATCATAAATACAATAGACCAACGTTTTGGCTTCTACAATATTAATGGTGGATTTTTTGAAAACGATTTACTCTGGCAATTACAAAACAGTGCAGGGCGCAATAGCTTTTATAAATTTTACAACTATAATACAGGTAGAAATCAAAGTGCAGATCAATACATAGATATTGCCATGTATGATATATGGATAAGCCCGGTGTACAGCAATAATTATAGTTATGATGTATCAAAAAATATAACAGTGCCTGATGAAACAAAACCGGATGAAACAAAAACGATAACCGTAAAAGCAACAGTTACGGTAAAGCGATCTATTATAGACAGCAGGGCTGTAATGGATTGTAGAATAACAAATGTAGGAGATAGAAGGTTGCTGCTTACTGATAGATTTGGCGCTCAATATTCATGGGAAAATAAAACAGGTACTTATCAGGGAGATAGCCGTGCACTCAGCGATACGGATTGGGCAATTGTAAGAGGTGCTTACAACAATCCTCCATCTCAGGATGAATTGTACAGAGAACTGACAAAACAATTGCTCAATGATTTTAGTAATAGGATGAGTCAATTTTATAATGAAAGATTCGACTAATGCAGATGGGCTTATTTCAATAGTTCATCCATATTTCTGTCATTAGAAATTTTACCTTTTGCTTCAAGCATGCGCATGTCTTTTGCATCTTGCAAAAACTCACTGGCAAAAATGAATTTATTGAGCCTTTCATTGTTAGAAAAAATTATTTCTTTGTTATTGCCTTCCCATTCTTTCTTACCTTGATACATATACACAATATGATCCCCTATTTCCATTACACTATTCATGTCATGAGTATTAACAATGGTAGTTATATTAAATTCATGAGTGATATCTTGAATGAGTTTATCAATAATAACGGAGGTTTGTGGGTCTAGGCCACTATTAGGTTCATCACAAAATAAATACTTGGGATTTAGTACAATAGCCCTTGCAATCCCTACT